>ERZ794969.7-NODE-7-length-112198-cov-65.053762_pt1 | contig 112198 bp, 109 predicted proteins | sample MGYA00375746_ERZ794969 | MGnify/ENA primary metagenome ERZ794969 (study PRJEB30138, sample SAMN05968718) | food fermentation metagenome | isolation source: fermented_meat | host: inoculated_fermented_meat_time_7_first_replicate;inoculat... | place: Italy...
CAGCCCTAGTTCACAAAAGGTTTCGATTTTAATTCGTTCGGAATAGGTTATACTATACAAAAGATCAGCTCCTAAAAGATGGGTTTGTGGTAAACACCATTTTAAAGAAAGCTGATCTTTTTTGTCCGAACAGCGTTCGGATTAATTTTAAAATCTACCACGTAAGATTATTTAAATGCGTCTGACCTACACCGTCCAAAGTAGGGGTCAGGCGCTTTTTTAATTAGTTTTCGTAGTCATCCGGTGCTGTGCCTGCATCAGTAACCTTTTCAGCAAGGATTGCAGGAATAGTGATTTTTTGTCCTAATGTTGACTTGTAACTCGTTGTACCTTTGCTGGTTCCGTAAAATGTGATCTTATCACCTTCAAGAATGTGCGATCCATTCAAGATATCTGGGTCAAATCCAACAAGCACCGTATCATCAATGGTACCGTTGATTTCAACACGAATGTTGTCTTCGTCGTCATTTTCGACTATTTGAGCAACCTGCCCAGTGAACGCAACCTTCTTGCCTTCATATTGATTAGGCGTGCGTGCAAGCTGATCGTAAGTGTAGGCAGTGGAGTAATCAGCCGCATTGAACGCCTGGCTAGAACTGGATGCACTTGAGCTATCAGAAGAGGAACCGTCATCAGAGCTGTTGTCTGAGTCATCCGAGGCGCCGTCAACATCTGATTTGCTTTGTGCAACTACTGATTTAGTAAACGAAATCTTGATAGTTGGCGTTGACGGTTTCTTATAGTCACTGGTTTCTTTGACTTTTTTGTTGGAACCATAAACCCGCCCGTATTTGGCACCACCTGAATATACATTTGTAAGCGCCCATGATCCACTTTTTCTAACTTTTGAGACTGACCAAACAGTACCATCAGATTCAAAGACTACATACTTCAAGTTTTTCGCTTTGCCTTTGATGGTCCCCATGTTTGAGGTGATTAAGCCTTTTTTGGACACATCTCCTTCACCGGTACTGATTGATAAATGCGGCTCTGACGCTTCTTCCTGAGCGTTGGTCGCACTGGCACCAACAATAACGCTTAATATAACGACGGCTAATCCAGCGATGAGCGTGATAACCCAAGGCTTCTTGCTCTTCTTTTTGACCGCGGTAGCAATAGTCATCGTAATGCCTATAATGGTTGCTACAAAGCCTACAAATAATAGAAAATAACTGAATTTTAACATGAAAATTCCTCCAAAGTGGTATATTGTATTTGTGCATAAATTCTTCGCTCACACCATCTCCAGTGGCTGTGGGCGTTTTTTGTTATGCTGCGTAGTATTCGGCGATGATGTCATGTGCTTCGTGCTCAAGCCAAGCCGGAATAGCTAGGTCGGTCATGAAGTGATGCAAATTGGCTAGGGTGCGCCGAGCACGTTCAATTTGAGCATCTTTATTGTCTGACATGTTTATAATCTCCTTACTTGATATGTTTCTGTGATTGCGTCTACCCGGCTTCCGGCAAGTTGTGGGGTAGGCGCCTTTTTATTTTGTGTTCAGCCCCACTCTCCGGCTTGCACGGGGATGCCGGAGAGTGGGGAAATATGTTAAGCCATAGCTTTTTTGCGAGGATGCTGCAGGAACAAAAATACAATTGCGATAATCAACAAAACGATTGCCGGAAATGCCATTGCGGCACTCAAGCCGAAGCAGACTGACCCAATAACGCCAAGAACACCGCCAACTAATGAGATATCGTGTTTATAGCTTTGCCAGAGAGCAAACGCATTTAGAACAACACCAATCCATGCAATTGCATAAAAAAATGTAGCGGCTCCATTTGTTGCGTTGGTCTTGTTTGCAGCATCGCTAAACGCAGCAGAAAAGATGACAAACCAAGATGAGGCGAAAATAACACATGCAAAAATGTTATAAATGCCAGTCCAAATATTAATCTTGAGCTTCTTCATAATGAATCCCTCCAAAAAATCCAGCTTTTAACGTCGATCAGGGTTTAGACGTAAGCCCACGGCACGTATTAGTTGAGGCGCGGGCCCAAGATATTAGGATTGACCGCCATCGTTGCACTCTGCATTCTTTACAGCATTAGGGGAGTAGCTCGGAAGTTTTCCACCCTTGACCGAGCGAAGAACGTCAGGATTTTTGATCGTCTTAATCGAAACCACAATTCTGCGGTTGAGGTAGTCTTTCTCCTTTTTTGTAAAGGCGGGGGAATCGGATATATCAAGCAGGGCAGAAAATTCATATGTTCGAATAGGCATAGCTTCAAAGTCTTTCAAAGTCTTCTCTTCGTATTTGTAGCGTTTTACAATTACGTTTTCTGTCATGTCGATTCTCCTTTCAGATTAACGCCCGCGGCCCGAGTTACACGGGCCTGATACTGTTGCGGTTTTAAACTCCTAAAGTGCCCCAAAAAATCCGGCACCGAATCCTGTCAACCCGAGAATTATAAAAATTGAAGAACATACAATGAGCGGGATTGCAGCAGATAAACGTTTGTCTTTGATGAGCAGAACGCCAAAAGTTATGCTCCCTGCGCCAACAATTGGAATGAATAGGGAAACAGCTGCGCAAACCCACCCCCAAGCAATATACGATGTATGTGTTTTGCTTTTATCAGTGCTGGTGATGAATGCTCCTGAAGATTCTTTTCCTTGGTATTGAGACGCTCCACACTTTGGGCAGAACTTTATACCGTCGTTCAAGGGTGATCCACAATTGGAACAATATTTTTGAGACTTGTCTTGGCTATCCATAGTAATACTCCTCCAATCAGCTTTTAACGTCATTCATGTTTGGACGTAAGCCCACGGCACGTCCTGACCGTGCCTGCTGCTTAGTGGGTTAGTTCAGCACAACACCGATGATGCTGACATCTTCGGGATCCAAGTATCGGTCAGGGTACGCATCATTCAGTGAGTGGAGAACAATTTTCTTTTGCTGGTAGTCGCGGGACACCTGCTTGAACGTGACGCCTTCGTCGGCCACGCGCACAACAGCCAGATCGCCGTCATCGATTGTGTCTTGCCATCGGACGAATATCTGCGAGTACTTCGGGTAGTCGGGCTCCATTGAATCGCCTTCGACGGTGACAATCTCGTCTGCGCTACTCGGTATGTCTTCCACGTTGACGCGTGTCTTGCTTACCTCAGCGTCCTGTGTGTCACCATCGATAGGAGCACCGGCAGCTGTACCGCACCCAGTAACAATCTCACGCTGTTCAGGGAACGGGAGGACATTCTCATTCTGCTGTTGCTTGAGCTGATCCTCCGTATAGGTGTACACGTTCTGCTGGCGGGCGGGGAGGAGCTGTACAACCGTATCATGAATCTTGTCTACAACAGTATCAGCTTTCAGACCCATTAAAACAGCCGGCTTAATATCGAGGGTATCCGCTACCTTTGCAACCACTTCAATTGGAACTTTTTCGATGTCTCCTTTTTCATATCGAAAAATTGTTGATCTAGAGACGCCAATTTTGGCAGCAAGAGAATCTGCACTAAGACCTTTTTGCTTACGAATAGTTTTCATTCGTTCTCCAACGTTCATATGTGGCACCTCCTGTATGGTTTCAATTATAAACATACGTCGCAAATTTGCAACAACAAAAGTCGCAAATTTGCAACAACAAAAGTCGCAAATTTGAAACTTTAATGTTGACACTTGCTTATAAGCTATTTATGCTTAGTTCATCAAGTCGCAGGAATGCGACAGAAAGGAGAATCGTATATGGGTAATGTGAACTTGGATCGTTTAAAGGGACTTATGACAGAACGGCATGTCACTCAGGATTCTCTAGCTTTAGCATTAGGCATCGCCAGAAGCACATTATTTCGGAAAATGCAGCGGGGTGGAAAAGACTTCACGGCACAAGAAATATTCAAGATGATGCAATTCATTCCTCTTAGCGATCAAGAAGCGGTTGATATTTTTTTAAAGAAAAAAAGTCGCAATAACGCGACCAAATTAGACGTCAACTAAATATATTAATTTTTTGCGTTAAGGGGGTGATTATCAATGTCGATTTATTCAGCACTCAAATCAATTTCAAATGATCGTAACGTTTCCATTTATCGAATCGAACGCGATCTGAATTTTGTTCCAGGCAAGATTAGTAAGTGGGACGAGTCAACGCCAGGCGCTGACGCGCTTCAGGAAGTGGCCGAATATCTAGGAACCACTTCAGCATTTCTCTTGTCGCAAGCACGAAAAGAAGGAGTCACCGAATTGATGACTCCTTAAAGATGAGTTAGTATATTGCAACAGCATCTAATGCACTGATATGGTGCGTCAGATACTTAGCCAATTATAGAAACAGTACAACGGAAAAATCCCATGCTAATTAACTTTAGATACCGTTGATTTTAACGAGATGTTGCCCAATCCATTTTTGGTTTCGGCTAATTGCATGGAAGCAATCTGAGGTACCGAAACGGTAGTTTAGAACCACTCTCCTGAATTAGAGTGGTGGTGTATGTGATGGATTTTATATATCCGACAACTTGGCGGACATGAAACAAGCTACTATACCGTATCGTCCTGTTGGGCTAAAAAAGGTCGGTCCAAAATTGGACAGACCTTTTCCGTGAGTAAGATAAGCATATCCGCCCCCCCTTTAAAATGATTTGCTAATCCCTTGGGGAAACAAACAACGGGAAGGGGTCAAGACTCCGCAGAGATGCGTTATATGCGTGTGAGGGTGGGGTAGTACGGCTGAAAATTAAGCCCTAATTAATTTTAGATGTGGCCAATTTTGGACATATGTTTCCAGTGGGATGCGCTTAGCCTCCTCATGGATCAACTTAGCGGAAAAGTCCGTTCGGTATTAACTTAGAATATAGATTGGCTCAAGTTTGAGCAAGTGTTTTTGGATAGAAACATAATGGCGTAACGAAACGTTACCCCTAAATATAATCTAGATTAAAAAATACAACCAAGCCAAAATTGGGCTCGTTTGAAACATATCCCCAAAACTGGGGACATCCCCTTATCTGACATCCCCTTATCTAATGAATACAGTCGCGATTTACGACAGAAACTAATGCTAGTAGTTGCTAGTATGATCCTTGACGGTCTATGTTTAATATAGGCCGTTGTTTAATGAAGTTAGCCCAAATTAAAAGACGGCCAATAAGATGACCGCCTACTGTAAGTTATGTATATGCCCCGTGCGTTTATTTTTGTTGAATGTCTATTTGAATGTCTTTTTTTCAATAATAGTGATTTATAATCATATTTAGAGAAACAAAAAAGCCGTTATAACAATGCCTAAGCATTCCCATAACGACTTATCAATGGCTATCTATGCGCCACCCGGGAGTCGAACCCGGATCTCAAGAACCGGAATCTTGGGTGCTATCCATTACACTAGCGGCGCAACCTAACATGTGTACTCAACAGTACAATATATTATTTTAGCGGATATCTAAAAAAAATTCAAGTCCCAATTTTAATAAATCGCGATAAATCAACGTTTTAAAATTATTCGGAAAGAAAACGTATTCATTAAGCGTAAAGCATTGCATGTATTTTACTCACTTGATATAATGGTCTTGTTCAAAGGATAAGTTACTAGTTTTAGTAAGTTGCCTTTTATTTTTTGCCAGACATGGGTCGATTGATGACACAGATGGACATTTTATGTCCCACCGGAAAGTAGGCGAGAGCAATGCGCGATGAGTTATCTGCAATAGAAGCGGTTGCGCCTGATTTTGTCGGTGTCGTTAAGAAACGTTACCAAGTCCTACAACATATTGATTGGCTTGCACCGGTTGGTCGGCGCACACTCGCTGAGCAACTCAAATTGAGTGAAAGAGTCATTCGGACGGAGACGGATTTTTTAAAGGCACAAGGTTTGCTAAATTCGTCAAAATCAGGTATGGTTTTAACTGTCAAAGGACAAGAAGTTCTTGATCAGCTAAGACAAGTAATGGACCAGTTCTTAGGATTACGGCAGACTGAACGAGAGTTGAGTCGCTACCTTGGAATTGAGCATTGCTTAATTGTTTCTGGCAATAGTGATGAACAACCAAAAGTCCTCACCGAAATGGGCAAATTAGTCAACAGTACGTTACAGTTATTACTACCACAAGGACAAAGTGTTGTGGCGGTAATGGGTGGCACGACGATGGCTAAGGCAGCTCATGAACTGTCAACTGATCTTTCTAAAAAGCGCAATTTAATCTTTGTGCCGGCTAGAGGTGGGATTGGTGAGAGTGTTGATATTCAGGCGAATGCGGTTTGTGCCGAGATGGCCAACCAAACTGGTGGTAAGCACCGGGCATTATATGTCCCTGAACAGGTGAGTGAGAAAACGTATGCCCCATTATTAGAAGAACCAAGTGTTCAAGAAGTATTAAAACTGATTGAACGCAGTCGTGGCGTGTTGCATAGTATTGGCGAAGCCATTACGATGGCCGAACGTCGTGACATGCCGGTTGAAACCATCAAGATGCTGAAAGAAAAGCACGCGGTGGGTGAAGCCTTTGGTTACTTCTTTAACGCTCAAGGCGAAGTGGTGTACAAGATTCCGCGAATTGGATTACAGATTCGTGACTTATTGAATATTCCGTGTGTACTCGCGGTTGCAGGTGGGACTTCTAAGGCCCAAGCAATTGAAGCGTACATGCACCTCGCACCTCAACAGACGTGGTTAATCACGGATGAAGGTGCCGCAAACTCGATTTTACAAGGGGCAACCCTTTAAAATAAAAATTTTCATTTCCTAAAGGAGGAAATTCTATTATGACTACAAAAGTAGGGATTAATGGTTTCGGACGTATTGGTCGTTTAGCTTTACGTCGTATTTACGCAACAAGCAGTGACGTTTTGGAAGTTGTTGCTATCAATGATTTAACATCACCAGACATGTTAGCACACTTATTAAAGTATGATACAGCTCATGGTCAATTCGATCACGAAGTATCAGCTACAGAAAACAGCATCGTTATCGATGGCAAGAACATTCCAGTTTATGCTGAATCAGATGCACGTAATATTCCTTGGGTTAAGAATGATGGCGTTGACTTAGTACTTGAAAGTACTGGTTTCTACACATCAGAAGAAAAATCACAAGCTCATCTTGATGCTGGTGCTAAAAAAGTTCTTATCTCAGCTCCTGCTGGCGCTGTTAAGACAGTTGTTTACGGCGTTAATGATGACACTATCACAGCTGACGACAACATCATCTCAGCTGCTTCATGTACAACAAACTGTTTAGCACCTTTAGCTAAAGCAGTTAACGATGCTTTCACAATCAAAGCTGGTACAATGACAACTGTTCATGCTTACACAGCTACACAAAAATTACAAGATGGTCCTGATCGTGGTGGAAACGTACGTGCTGCACGTGCTGCTGCTGCTAACATCATCCCTCATTCAACTGGTGCTGCTAAAGCTCTTGGCTTAGTTGTTCCTGAATTAAAGGGTAAACTTGACGGACATGCACAACGTGTTCCAGTTATCACTGGTTCATTAACAGAATTAGTTGCAACTCTTGACAAAGAAGTTACAGCTGACGAAGTTAACGCTGCTGTTAAGAAAGTTACAGAAGGCAACCAATCATTCGGTTACAACGCTGACGAAATCGTTTCATCAGATATCATCGGTACAGAATTTGGTTCAGTATTTGATCCTACTCAAACACAAGTTGTTGGTAGTGGTGAAGGCCAAGTTGTTAAAGTTGTTGCTTGGTATGACAACGAATCAGGCTTTACAGCTCAAATGATCCGTACATTAGAAAAATTTGCTAGCTTAATCTAATTTCACTTTTGTGAACTTAGAAATGCGATAGCATTTTATAAGGCGGGAGGAGGTAAACTCCTTCCGTCTTTTTTTATGAAAATCTAGGAGGTTTGTCCACATGGCAAAACAAACAGTTGCAGATTTAAAAGATATTAAAGGCAAAAAAGTCTTAGTACGTGTTGACTTTAATGTACCAATCAAAGGCGGCGTTATCGGTGACGATAACCGTATCGTAGCTGCTTTACCAACAATCCAATACATCATCGACAATGGTGGCAAGGCTATCTTACTTTCTCACTTGGGCCGTATCAAGAGTGACGAAGACAAGAAAGAATTGACATTGAAACCAGTTGCTGCACGTCTTGGCGAATTATTAAACAAAGACGTTACTTTCGTTGCTTCAAACGAAGGTCAAGAATTAGAAACTGCTATCGATGCTATGACTGATGGTCAAGTATTAGTGATGGAAAACACTCGTTTCCAAGATATCGACAACGACTTTGGCAAACGCGAAAGTAAAAACGATCCTAAGTTGGGCGAATACTGGGCATCATTAGGCGACATGTTCGTCAACGACGCTTTCGGTACAGCTCACCGTGCTCACGCATCAAACGTTGGGATTGCAACAGCTATGAAAGCTAATAACAAACCTGCAGTTGCTGGTTACTTATTAGAAAAAGAAATCAAATTCTTGGGCGAAGCAGTTGACGCACCAGAACGTCCATTTGTTGCTATCTTAGGTGGCGCAAAGGTTTCTGACAAGATCGGTGTTATCGAACATTTATTAGCTAAAGCTGACAAAGTTATTGTTGGTGGTGGTATGACTTATACTTTCTACGCTGCTAAAGGTTTATCAATTGGTAACTCATTAGTTGAAGAAGATAAGATCGAATTAGCTAAAGAATTAATCGAAAAAGCTGGCGACAAATTAGTATTGCCTGTTGATAACGTTGTTGCAGACGCATTCTCAAACGATGCTAAGACAGAAACTGTTGAAGGTAACATTCCTGATGGCTACATGGCATTAGATATCGGACCTAAAGCAATCGCTGACTTCGAAAATGTTCTTAAAGATGCTAAGACTGTTGTTTGGAACGGCCCTATGGGTGTGTTCGAAATGGACAACTTTGCTAAAGGTACATTGGCAATTGGCGAATTCTTAGGTAACTTATCAGGTGCTACAACAATCGTCGGTGGTGGCGATTCAACAGCCGCAGTTAAGAAATTAGGCGTTGGCGACAAGTTAACACATATTTCTACTGGTGGTGGCGCATCACTTGAATACCTAGAAGGTAAGACATTACCTGGTATCGCTGCTATTTCAGACAAATAATTTTAAATTAAGAGGAGATTTTCTCATGCGTAAACCAATCATTGCTGGTAACTGGAAAATGAACATGAACCCAACTCAAACAACTGAGTTCGTTAATGCTATCAAAGCCAACTTACCTAAGTTTGATCAAACAGAATCAGTTATCGGTGCACCTGCTGTTGACTTACCTGCTTTATTAGAAGCAGCTAAAGGCACAGACTTAAAAGTTGCTGCTGAAAACTGTTACTTCGAAGAAGCTGGTGCATTCACTGGCGAAACTTCACCAAAAACTTTGAATGAAATGGGTGTTGATTACGTCATCATCGGTCATTCAGAACGTCGTGATTACTTCCACGAAACTGATGAAGATATCAACAAAAAAGCACACGCAATCTTCAAAAACAACATGACACCTATCTTCTGTTGTGGTGAATCATTAGAAACTCGTGAAGCTGGCAAAGCTGAAGAATGGGTTTCAAACCAAGTAACAGAAGGTCTTAAAGGCCTTTCAGCTGACCAAGTTAGCTCAATGGTTATTGCTTACGAACCAATCTGGGCAATCGGTACTGGTAAAACTGCTTCTGCTGACCAAGCACAAGAAATCTGTGCTGTTGTTCGTCAAACAGTTGCTAAGTTATACGACCAAACAGTTGCTGACAAAGTTCGTATCCAATACGGTGGTTCAGTTAAACCTGCAAACGTTAAAGAAATCATGGGCAAAGAAGACATCGATGGTGGTTTAGTTGGTGGCGCAAGCATGGAACCTGCTTCATTCTTAGATCTTGTTCACTTTAACGACTAATTTTTCGCTCGTATGTATTTACGAATCACTAAAAATTAGCTAAAATAAGATGTGGGCTTTGCCTGACATCCAAAAAAGTGCTGGTGAATATCATCAGCCAAAAAAGGAGAAAATTACATGTCAATTATTACTGATATTTTAGGCCGCGAAGTCTTAGACTCACGTGGTAATCCTACTGTCGAAGTTGAAGTTTATACTGAAGATGGCGGCTTTGGTCGCGCAATCGTTCCTTCAGGTGCTTCAACTGGTGAACATGAAGCTGTTGAATTACGTGACGGCGACAAATCACGTTTTGGTGGCAAGGGTGTATTAAAGGCTGTTGAAAACGTAAATGGCCCTCTTGCTAAAGAAATCGTAGGTTTCGACACAACTGACCAACGCGGTATCGATGCTGCAATGATCAAGTTAGACGGTACTGAAAACAAAGGTAAATTAGGCGCTAACGCAATATTAGGCGTTTCATTGGCTGCTGCACGTGCTGCTGCTGACGAATTAGGCTTACCATTGTACGAATACTTAGGCGGCCCTAACGCTCACGTATTACCAACACCAATGATGAACGTTATCAATGGTGGTGCTCACTCAGATAACAAAGTTGATTTCCAAGAATTCATGATCATGCCTGTTGGTGCTAAATCTGTACGCGAAGCTATCCGTATGGGTTCAGAAACTTTCCAAGCATTGAAGAGTCTTTTATCAGCTGACGGTAAAGTTACTTCTGTTGGTGATGAAGGTGGTTTCGCACCTGACTTCGCAAACAACGAAGAACCTTTACAATACTTGATCAAAGCTATCGAAAAAGCTGGTTACAAAGCTGGCGAAGATATCTCAATCGCTATCGATGTTGCTTCATCAGAATTATGGAACAACGAAGATAAGACATACAAATTACGTTGGTCAACTGGTGAAGAATTCACAACACCTGAATTCGTTAAATACCTTGAAGGCTTAGTTGCTAAATACCCAATCATTTCAATCGAAGATCCTATCGATGAAAACAACTGGGAAGACTGGGCATCAATCACTAAAGAACTTGGCGAAAAAGTTCAACTTGTTGGTGATGACTTCTTCGTAACAAACACTGATTACCTACGTAAAGGTATCAAGATGGGCGCTGCTAACTCAATTCTTGTTAAAGTTAACCAAATCGGTACATTAACAGAATCATTAGAAGCAATCGAAATGGCTAAAGAAGCTGGCTACACAGCTGTTGTTTCACATCGTTCAGGTGAAACTGAAGATACAACAATCGCTGACTTAGTTGTTGCTACAAACGCTGGCCAAATCAAGACAGGTTCAATGAGCCGTACTGATCGTTTAGCTAAGTACAACCAATTAATGCGTATTGAAGAGCAATTAGGTGATACAGCTTCATACAAAGGTATCAACTCATTCTACAATATCAAAAAATAATAGGTGCGTTCGAGCCGTTTAGGCTTTGAGGATTAACCTAAAAACAGGCGTTACGGTGGTTTTCACCGTGACGCCTGTTTTGTAGTTAACCGGAAAAGACTGGTTCGAAAAGCCCGTTATAAATATGGCGAAAAAAGCATGTTAAGAAAGGGCATCTCATTACTGAGATGCCCTTTTTTTATACTATCGTTGTAACCGTTTTAAATCAATGTCATAATAGCATTATCAAGCATAAGTGAGGGGTAATTTAATGCATATTGAACATGTCGGTTTATGGGTTCACGATTTAGAAGCAATGAAGGCTTTTTATCAAACGATGTTTCAAGCGACTGCGGGTGAGTTGTATGAGAACCACAAAAAAGGGTTCCAATCATACTTTTTAACTTTCGCAGATGGTGCGCGTTTAGAAATTATGCACCAAGATAGTGAACTAGTCGGCTTAGCAACTAGGGGCCAATTTGCGCACTTAGCGATGGCTGTTGGTAGTGAAACTGCAGTTGACCAATTAGTGACTAAGTTTCAAGCACAAGGCTTACCATTGCTAAATGGCCCACGAGTAACAGGTGATGGTTATTACGAGGCAGTCGTTCAAGATCCAGAACAGAATTTAATTGAATTAACGGTTTAAACCGACAAAAAAAGAGTTACTTTAAGCGTAACTCTTTTTTTGTTTGGTTAAGATTTTAAGCGATCAATTTCGTCTTTGAGCGCCTGATTTTCTTTTTGTTTCTTTCGGTAACGCCAGTAGACGTAAGCCAGAATCAGTAGAATAAGTGTTAAACCTGCCAAGATGTAAGGCCAGTAGTCTGTTTCAGGCGTTAAGCTGACGTCTTTTTGGTTCCACTTAGCCGCTGCTTGGCGGCTGATTGTAAAGTGACGTGTGAAGTGCCAGGTACGACCTTCTGAACGGACTGTTAAATCAAGCGTGTACCGGCCTGGTTTAAACCGATCATTAAGCGGTAGATAGAACTGCATAACCGAGTTTGGTGCAAATTGGACTTGCTTTTTCTCAGTTTGATAAAGCTTCGTCTTTTGGTTACGCTTGGTGACAAAGGCGTTTAATGAGGTTTGATTCTGGAATTTAGGTTGCACATTGCGAATATTGGCAATGATTTGGTTGGTCCCCATATGTTGACCAGTTTTGACAGCACCGAGTTTGAATTCAGGTGTGACACTTTGGTCATTGCTGCGGGCAACTACTGCAACTGCATACGCAAACTTATTACGCACGCTAATCTGCTGTGTTGTTTTTGCTGTTGTTGGGACTTCAGTCGCGCTAATCCCACCAACTAATTGGCCTTTAAAAGCTTTATCAGGCGCTGTTAAGCGAATATTGACGACTTTTTGTTCATGAGCGGTTAACGTAATGTTCTTTTTGGCCGGTTTTAAATGTTTGCCCAACGGATATTTGAGTGTTTTATCCGATTGATTCACGTTATCGCTGTAATTGACGACGCCGTTAATATTGGTAGTCGCCGTGTTAGTTTGCACACGAACCTTAATTGGTTTGTCCTTATGATTAACTAATTTAATCTGGAGATCTTGTTGTTGCTTGGGTTGGACAACTAAATCAAAATAACTTAATTGTTTGTCGGCCTGATTGTCAGGCGGAATAATTGTCATCGCAAAATCTGCTACGGGTTGCGCGGCTTGAGTGGCTTGCGCGTGGGCGAAGAGGGCAATTAGGCCAAATAATAGGCCGATAACTAGTCTTTTAATTGTTGTCCGCATATTCAAAAACTCCTTTGTTGGCTATTTGGGCTAGCGATTAAAGTCCATGTGATATCTGATTGGTAATGTGCTTTGTCAGTTGGATTAACAGTTTTTGGTACGTGGAGGAAGATAGCATCACTATCTGTTCCTGATGTTGGTGCAGTGCCTAGGGTTGCTACAACGCTCCCGAAGGATGTCGCGCCACCTTTCATAAAGGTACTTGCTTGGTCGTTAACTTGAACCGTTTGATCGCTAGTCGTTGGTAAGGCAGCATCGCCCTTGTTAGCACCATCAATTGTGACGTTTGGTGTTTTAAACCAAATGTTAACGCCGGTTAAGACATCGGAAGCATCTGCGTCACTTGCGTCAGTAGTACCAGCGTTAGCGAAGTCTGTTTGGGCCACTTGTAGGTCCCAACCGTCTAATTTAGCTTGGCTACGATCATCTTGAATTGAAACAACATTACTAGTGGCAAGCGTGTTTGCTGTGCCAATGTGAGAGCCACTTTCCACCGCTGCTAAATCTTTGTCAGCCGAACGATCGATTTCATGGGAGCCGAAATGAAAGTCTGGAACAGCGGTAATTACTAATGGATTACTTTTTTCAGTGAAGACAACCGCTGCATCAGTCGTTTGTTTTTCAACTTCCGTAGGAGCTGCTTGGATTTGGCCTGCTGACAGAAGAGTTGTTGTTGCGAGTAGTGAGAATAAAGTTGTGCTAATCATTGTTTTTTTCATAGTAGGTCGCCTCTTTCTTAATGAGTAGAATAGTGGTTAATAATAGGAGCAATCCGCTAAGTTGATAATAGCGTATATCGGTAATACTGGTTTGTGGTAACCGTTGTGTTAATGGTGGTGCATATTCGAGTGGTGTCATGTGCCATTCGTTGTGAATGGTGCCCGCATTGTCGGGTGCGGCAATCAAAGGTGGTCGTGGTAGGGGGACGACCGGTAGCGTCTGCTGATTGCTAAATTGAATTGTCGCACTCGAACTAGCGGGCACAGCCTCTGCTCGAATCGGTGTGAATAATAGACTACCACCTAACAGAAAAGTGAAAAAATAGCGTTTATACATCGCCTCTAACCTCCTAACGATTTAATTGGGGGCAGTGATGAGCATTAATTCTAATTCAGCCGTATACGGGGTTGTGGTTTGTTTAGGACCAGCTGGAAATTGGGTTTGAACAGTTTCGTGGAGTAAATCCGTCAAATCCGTTTCATCTGCGCCGGGTTGAATCGGTGCATGAGCGGCCTTTGAATAGAGTTGTTGCGGTTGTCCGGCAACCAATGGTTTAGTAGTCTGATCCTTACGCCAAACTAGGGCATTATCGAGTGTGGCTTGACCAGCGGTAAAAGGTTGCTTGAGATTGACTTGAATAGCCCAGTCTCCCCGGGTGGTGGCGCGTGGATCAGAGACAATCAGACTGGTATCTGCTGTCTTAGTATAGGGGTAGAGAGGACTTTGACTATTGGTAAGCGGGAGACTGCCAAAATCGAGGTGAGTCGGTGCTGCTAGAAAGCCTAGCTTACCAGCAGGAATATCCTTTAGAACCTTTCGGACAGGCGTTGTGAGCGCGTATGGTGCTGGGTAGTTAGCTTCAACAACAATCTGATTGGGTTGCGTTGGTAAATCAGATTCAAATTGATAGTCGAAAGCCTGGTTGGCAGCCGCTGCTTTAGCAGGGCCTTTTAATAATGATTGTCCCGCGGCGCTTAGAAAGTTCAGCGTGAGCTCACTGGCAGGAGTCGCGGTCCCATTTAAAGCAAATTTAAATTTCTGGGCATCATCGGTAGGGAGTCCACCAGTGTTGATAAGGGTGATGATTTCAGGTGGTAGTGGATCGTGCAAATGAAGTTGCGCAATATTTTGAGTAGAAGTGAGACTTTCAAATTTCGTTTTGAAAGTCGTGTCAGAACTGTTCGTTGTGTTAGTGGTGCCAATGGTGCTATCAAAGTGAACGAATGGATAAATCGTTTTGGTTTGATCCTTTTCAGTTAAACTGACGCCACGATAAATGGTGTGTGGGGATTGACCAGTTGTGTTTTCAAGGTTAAGTTTAATGTTTTCAAATAGTCGGGTTGCGGCAACCGTATTGTTGTTGATAGTGACATCAGAATCACCAATTGTAACCGGACTGTTGCTACCACTGAGGCCAAATAAGACAGATTGGTTAGTGGTTGTTTGATTATTAATAGCGACTTGACTGTTATCGCCAATTTTCATGTAAGAACCAGCACTCGCTAGTGGAATGAGCCCGTTGGCAATACTTTGCGCACCGTTGATGGTGAGGTCAATAATACTGTTGTCACGGAAGTCATGCATAAGCGGTCGCGCACCTGAAACAGCTAAATATTGACCAAAAGTGGCTGATAGTTGACCACCAATATCCAATTTAAGACCATTAGCTTGGATGTTACGGATAAACGCATCTTTGGCGGTTAAGGTCATCTTAGAAGTGGTGTCGGTTGTCATTTGCATGATTGGATTACCACTTGAGGGGTTATAGATATAGGCAAAAATATCTTTACCAGCGTTCAAGTTAACTTCGCTATTGTTAGTGGCACTTATTGGACTATCTTGAACATATGCACCGAAGACGTCTGAATTAGAAGCGAGTTTTATCGTACTATTCTTGTCCGCTGTAATGGGGCTTTTTTGTAGATAAGAGGTAAAGAGATTAGTGGTTGATTGAATATCGATCGTACTGTCCTGGGTTGCGGACATTGGTGATTGACTTTGTGCGTAATAATAAAGACTACCTGCCAATTTCAAATTGACATGACCATTATTAGTGGCAGCAATTGTGCGGTTAGTCGTACCAGTTTGATAGAAGTTGTTGGCCTTTGTGACATTGATAGTGCCACCATCTGAAGCAACTGCTTTGGAGCTACTTGATCCAGTGACACCGAAGATATGCCCCCCAGCATTGAGTGATAAATTGGAACCAGACCCTTTTGATTCGATATTAATCTGAGGAATACCAGCGCCTGATGCCGGGAAAATAGCGTTGTTGGTTGTAATTGAAACTTTTGCACCACCGGAAACTTGAATACCGGGGGCAATACCATCAGTTGGGTTTTGATCAATTCGGATTAGGCCATAAGAGCCGCCACCGGCATGATTGATGGTCGTTGTCCCACCTCTAAAGTCTAACCGGCCTGTTTCAGCCAATTCTTGTGACCAAGTACCAGCAGTTTGGGTAATGGTATTGTTACCACTAAAGGCGATCACCCCCTGCATGAAATGAAGTGACTGCGCACTACTGTTATATTCAACATTTTCGAGCAAGAGCGTACTACCATTTGCGTAAGACTCATTTGTTGGGTGACAGAGACCATAGTAGTTATTATTATTAATTCTTAGATTTGTAAATTTGATTGTTTTCTTTTGCATACCAGTTGAGCCGATGTACAGTTGTGTTGTTGGTGCTAGGACAGCAATATCAGCAATATTTAATAAATGGCGCTGTCCGGTCGTTGGATTGGTGCCATCGATGGTAATGTCTTGGGGATTATTTTTACCGATTTGAATTCTAGCAAGCAAGCTTTCGAGCACATTCAATGTGATATCAGCTGTTAGTTGGACGCTTTCGCCATTTTCTAAAGCCGCTTTTAATTCGGCTGCATTCGCAACGGGCGTGAGACCGGCTTTGATACCAGGATTTTGTGTCACAAGTGGTTTGATTGGTTCGACTGGCTCTTGCGGTGGTGTTTTAATCGGTTCTGATTCAGATTTCGCTGATTCTTCAGTTGTTGAGACGGATGACGATTCAGCGGATTGCATATTGCTTGGATCGTCTGGTTCAACGAGGACTGAAGATTGGGATTCACTTGGTGGGGCTGATGCTGATTCCTCAGCACGACTAACATGAATAGGGGATAGTAGTGCAGTCGATAGACTTAATAATAAGAGATACGAAACGGGGGTCTTCATCAGCATAGCCTCCTTGGTTGATCTTATATCTTATAATAATCATAAATAATTGAAATTAATAAGTCAATCAATGTGATTCTGTGAGCAAAAATGATTGACGCCCGATATCAGATTTGAAAATGATAGCGCTGTTTGTTAGCCACCAAAACTGGTATAATAGGAATAATCAGATTCATCGGAGGAGTGATCATGATGAAAAAGGTAGATCGACAGACACGTATTGAACAGATTATTAATCAACAAGTGATAACAACCCAAGAAGAATTATTAGCAACATTAAGAGATGATGGTATTGACGCTACGCAAGCGACAATTTCACGTGATATTCGTGAAATGCAGATTGTTAAGGCCCGGGATGTGAACGGGGAATTGCGGTACACCGTTTTTCATGACGATGAACGGACGCAAGAACAACGGTTAAACGACAAGTTACGTGAAGTCGCCTTGACGATTACGCAGGTTCAGGTGATGAACGTGATTAAAACCGTGCCTAGTAACGGTAATCTACTAGCAGCGTTAATCGACGACTTAGGGTATGAGGATGTTGTTGGGACGCTTGCTGGGCATGATACAATTGTGGTTATCAGTCCTGATGAAGCACATGCGGCAGATTTAAATCAACGTTTTTCAGCACATTTAGCGGGAACTAACCGAAATTAACGACTAAAAATTAATTAAAGGGCGCCAATAAGTTAGGTATTAAGAACTAACTTATTGGCGCCCTTTTTTCAGGAGATTAGGTATTCGCAAAAGCTTATCTGATTGATTTGACCACTATTGAACAAATGATTCGCAATCGATAGTCTAAAAGCTGATTTTTAGCAGAATAAGCGCTTGGTTGTAAGCCTTATCAATTGACACTTGTTGTTTATCTTCTTAACATGAATAATATAAATAAATTTATGCAATGACATTTATTAGGAGGTTACTGATGGCACATTATCTAGAATTTGACCATGTTTCAAAGATTTATCGCGGTGGTAATAAGGCCGTTGATGACATTAGCTTCACAGTTGATCAAGGTGAATTCATTTGCCTAATTGGCACGTCTGGTTCCGGCAAAACAACGACAATGCGCATGATTAACCGGATGATTAATCCCACTCACGGCACAATTACACTGGCTGGCAAATCGTTAGCGGACACGGACCCCGTTAAACTACGGCGCAAAATTGGCTACGTCATTCAAAATATCGGATTAATGCCCCATATGACGATTCGTGACAATATTACAATCGTGCCTAAACTATTAAAATGGTCCGATGAAGACCGTGAAAAAAAGGCACAGGAATTATTAAAACTGGTAGAATTACCTGCTGATTTTTTAGATCGTTATCCAAGTCAATTATCAGGTGGTCAACAACAGCGAATCGGTGTTATCCGAGCGTTGGCTGCTGGGCAGGATATTATTTTAATGGACGAACCATTTGGCGCACTTGATCCGATTACACGAGAAGCACTCCAAGATCTTGTTAAACAACTCCAAGTTGAAATGGGGAAAACAGTGATTTTTGTAACCCATGATATGGACGAAGCACTCAAATTATCATCACGAATTGCGATTATGGATGGTGGCAAAATCATTCAATATGGCACGCCTAATGAGATTTTACGACAACCAGCCAACGATTTTGTTAAGGACTTAATCGGTCACGATCGGTTATTGGAAGCTAAACCAAATGTCGAAACTGTTGGGCAAATTATGCTGAAGACACCGGTCACGATTACGCCAGATCAATCACTGAGTTCTGCGATTAAATTAATGCGGCAACGACGGGTTGATACGTTGTTAGTCGTTGACGACCAACAGCTGCTTCAAGGGTTAGTGGATTTGGAAAATATTGACCATCATTACAAAGATGCTGGTACCGTTCAAGATATCATGTCGACGAAGGTCAACTTTGTGAATCAAACCGATCTGGTCCGCGATACAATCGAACGGATATTGAAGCGTGGTTGGAAGTACGTGCCCGTTGTCGATGATGACCATCGCTTAGTGGGGATTGTTACGCGGACAGCGCTTGTCGATGTCGTTTACGACGCCGTTTGGGGCGATGACGAGCCAGACAATGCAACAGACTAAAGGAGGCCAGAGCAATGCTTAATTTTTTAAATCAAAATGGGGCCGACTTGCTAATTAAAACGTGGGAGCAACTTTACATCTCGGCCATCGCGTTATTGTTAGGGGCATTAGTTGCAGTACCGCTCGGGATTGCCTTAACGCGTGTTCCGAAGACGGCTAAAGTCGTGATTGCGATAGCTAGCATGCTCCAGACGGTGCCGTCTTTGGCGCTGTTAGCGTTAATGATTCCGCTACTCGGGATTGGGAAAGTACCAGCGATTGTGGCCTTGTTTATCTATTCGTTATTACCGATTTTACGCAATACCTATATTGGCATGAACGATGTCGATCCGGTGTTAAAAGATAGTGCTAAAGGGATGGGGATGACGCCACTCCAATCAATCATGCAAGTGGAAGTCCCGATGGCAATGCCAGTCATCATGTCCGGTATTCGGTTATCGGCGGTTTACGTCATCGCTTGGGCGACACTAGCGTCATATATTGGTGCCGGTGGCCTCGGCGATTTCATCTTCAATGGCTTAAACCTATTTAAGCCAGACTTAATCATCGGCGGGACAATTCCGGTGACGATTTTAGCCTTGTTGGTTGATTTCTTACTTGGTCGTCTTGAAAAAAGAATGACACCCGTTGCCATTCGCTAAAGGAGGTCGCTATGTTGAAAAGATTAAAGAAAATCACAGTCTTAACGCTGCTTGGTGGCTGCCTTTTGCTATTAGGCAGTTGCGGGTTGCCCGGTCTTGGTGGCTCGGCGAAGGACACGATTCGGATTAGTTCCCAAAGTACGACGGAATCCCAAATTTTAGCCAATATCGTCAGTCAATTGATTGCGCATGAAACGGATAACAAGGTCGAATTGGTTAATAACCTGGGTTCTTCAACGGTGACGCACGAATCGTTAATCCGCGGCGATGCGGATATTGCAACGAGTCGTTATGCAGGAACCGAGATCACTGGGACGTTAAAAATGAAACCAACGAAGGATCCCAAAAAGGCGCAAACAATTGTGAAGCGCGAATTTAAAGACCGTTACCAACAAACGTGGTTTCCAACGTATGGCTTTGCCGATACGTACGCCTTCATGGTGACGCAGCAAATGGCTAAAAAATACCATCTTGAAACGGTCAGCGATTTGGGCCGGGTGGCTAAGCAATTAACCGCTGGCGTTGACTCGGTGTGGGTCAACCATGAAGGGGATGGCTACCAAGAATTCAAGCAAACTTACGGCTACGATTTTAAGAAGGTAGCGCCAATGCAAATTGGCTTAGTCTATAGCGCACTTGCGGCCGGTAAAATGGACGTCGTTTTAGGGTATTCGACTGATGGGCGGATTAAGAGTTACAACCTGAAGGTCTTAAAGGATGACCGGCACTTTTTCCCACCATACGATGCCAGTCTAGTGGCTACCGATCAGATTTTAAAACAACATCCAGAACTGAAACCACTCTTAAACCGGTTATCCGGGCAAATCAATCTTGATACGATGCAAACGCTCAACTACAAAGTGGATAACGACTTGCTAGAACCCGCTGTGGTGGCTAAGCAATTCTTGACGCAACATGATTACTTTAAGAAAGGAGCCAACAAATGACGCATTTAAACACGTGGCAACAGCTACTTTATTATTTCCAACATAATGGTGGTTACGTTTTAAGCCAATTTAACCGGCACTTCTTAATTTCAATCTATGGGGTGTTACTAGCGGCCATCATTGGAATTCCGATTGGGATTTTGATTGCGCATCGTAAAAAAATGAGCGATGTGGTAATCGGTATTGCCAACGTTATTCAAACGGTGCCGTCGTTAGCGATGTTATCGATCATCATGTTAGGGTTAGGCTTAGGCACTAATACGGTGATTATGACGGTCTTTTTATACTCGTTATTACCAATTATCAAAAATACGTATACCGGGATGATTAATGTCTCACCAAATATTCTGGATTCCGGTCTGGGGATGGGGATGACCAAGTGGCAATTATTGACGATGGTTGAATTACCCCTGTCCTTAGCTGTGATTATGGCGGGGATTCGTAATGCGCTTGTAGTCGCAATCGGGATCACCGCGATTGGCTCATTTGTCGGCGCCGGTGGTTTGGGCGATATTATCATTCGAGGGACGAACGCGACCGACGGCGGTGCGCTGATTTTAGCCGGGGCCTTGCCAACAGCTTTGATGGCAATTATCGCCGATCTCGTTTTAGGGTTCATTCAACGCCGTTTAGAAGCACCACAAGCACATCATTAAAAGCGCTAAAAAAGGAGCCAAGACAAAAGTAAATTTTGTCTTGGCTCCTTTTTGGATATTCGAATTTTAACAGTCTAAACGTGTTCTATCAGTCATCTCCTTGCGGTTAACGCCGAATGTCAATCCTCAGAAGATGCCCAACTGATGGTTGGTTATGAAAGATAAGGTTCAAATGCATCAGGAACTGGGGCTGTGACGGTTCGGGGTTGATCCGTGTAAGGTTCTGTATACCGCAACGTCTGACCGTGTAGTAAGAGCCGCGGTGTTGTATCCGTCGGGTTATAGAGTGGATCACCTAGAATTGGATGACCAATACTAGCCAAGTGGACGCGAATTTGGTGAGTTCGGCCAGTTTCAAGGTCGACCGCTAATACTGCAGTTGCGCCCTTCCGACTTAAAACGCGGTAGTGGGTAATCGCCGATAAACCGTTGATGTAATCAACACAACGTTGACGATCATTTTCCGGGTCGACACCGATGGGGGAATTAATTGTGGCGTGTTCTGCTAATTCGTGTTCGGGATCATTGACGATAGCAATGTACTGGCGGGCCATCTTTTTTTGACTGAGTTGACGGTTTAAAATTCCGATAACAATCGGCGTTTTGCCAATCAATAAGACGCCGCTAGTGGCTTCGTCAATGCGGTGGACCATGTAGGCTTTTTTCCCTTGTTGGGCGAGATAAAAGGCGACTTGATTCATTAATGTCCCGTTTTCGCCAGGGCGGTTGGGATGGGTTTTAATACCAGCAGGCTTGTTGACGATCAATAAATCGTCGCTTTCAAATAAAACACTGAATGATTGTGTCGCATCTAGTTCGTAGTTTTGAACTTTGACGGACACTTCTGAAAAATTCAGCGTGATTTCATCGCCAGATTCTACGTTGCGGTTAAACGCGCGGTATTGTCCGTTGACGAGTATTTCACGATTAATCCGCAAGAAGTGTTGCATTTTTTGCGGCACTAACCAGTGATTGAGAAGTCCGCGGACTGACATCGGACTAAAGTCTGTTTCTAAAGTTACTTTTTTTTGGTAAATTATCATCAGAGTAAACCACCTTCAAGCTACCAGTTTAGCGAATTTAGCACTAAAAGTAAATTTTAAAAGATTATTAATGTCAACGCACTGGCATAAGGGGCGTACTGGAATATGCTACAATATAACAAAGTACGATGTAAATTGATTAAAAGAGGGATTGTATGAATAAGCAGGATTCGCCGATTTGGTTGGCGATTAAACGTTTTTTTAAACGGGCGTGGCGAGTCGTGAAGTATGTTTGGTATCGACTGCAATTAACGCGATGGTTGATTTTGGGCATATTACTTTTAGTATTTTTCATGAGTAGCTACTTAACCTTTAAAGCAAAAACGGCTAACGTTGGGGAAATTAAGGCCAACTTACAAACATCAACAACACTTTATGATAAAAAAGATGCGCGGGCGGGCACCTTATACACCCAAAAAGGGACGTACGTTGAATTAGATAAAATTTCACCTGAGATTCAAAATGCGGTGATTTCGACGGAAGATCGCTCCTTCTATACGAATCCAGGCTTTAGCGTCAAGGGCTTGGCCCGCGCCGCTGTTAACTTAGTGATTCATCATGGTCAGATTACCGGTGGGGGGAGTACGTTGACCCAGCAGCTCGCCAAAAATGCGAAGTTGAGTCAGAAGCAGACTTTTTCACGGAAGTTTGAAGAACTTTTCCTAGCGGTTCAAATTACGAAGACTTACTCTAAAAAAGATATTTTGGCGATGTATTTAAATAATGCCTACTTCGGTAACGGGGTGTGGGGCGTTCAAGATGCTTCTAGACGGTACTTCGGTAAAAACGCTAGCGAATTAGATGCTAGTGAAGCGGCTGTGATTGCTGCTATGCTCCGAAGCCCAAGTTACTATAATCCGGCTGATCATTTGGATAACGCCACATCACGGCGGAATTTAATTCTCGGTCTGATGGTTGATAATGGTAAATTGACTGAGAGTCAAGCCAAGGCAGCCAAGAGTGAAACATTGGTCGTTAAAAATACCTTGGAACAAAACGATAGTTACAAATACCCTTACTACTTTGATGAAGTTGTGAATGAAGCTGTTAAGCGGTTTGGTCTCAAGGAAGAAGATCTTGTTAAAAACGGCTATAAGATTTATACCGCACTCGATCAATCACAACAAAGCAAGATGGAAAATACCTTCGAGCAAAATTGGTTGTTCCCAGACAATGCGGCTGATGGCACCTTAGTGCAAGGCAGCTCCATTGCCATTGATCCGAAAACAGGTGGTGTGTCGGCCGTTGTTGGTGGGCGCGGCGATTACACGATTCGCGGTTATAGTCGAATCACTCAGATGAAACGACAACCGGGATCGACGATTAAACCGTTGGCGGTTTATACACCAGCGTTAGAAGATGGCTATCACTACGATTCTTCTCTTCAAGATAAGAAGAAGAGTTACGGAACTAATAAATATACGCCAACCAACCCAGACAATGTTTATACCGGTTCGATGCCGATGTATCAAGCGGTGGCTAACAGTACGAATGCGCCTGCTGTTTGGTTGTTAAATCAAATCGGGCTTAAACGCGGGATTAAGTCGGTGGAAGATTTCGGCATTTCAGTGCCTAAGAGTGACCAAAATCTAGCGATGGCCCTTGGTGGTTGGCAAGGTGGGGTTTCACCTTATCAAATGGCGAGTGCTTATACAGCTTTTGCTAATAACGGGGAACTTTCCGAGACCCACTTTATTCGAAAGATTGTGGATGCCAGTGGTGCCGTTATTGTTGATAACACGACACCATCGAAATCGCGAATCATGAGCAAGAAGACCTCTAAAGAAATGACCAGCATGATGTTGGGTGTTTATAACAGTGGGACTGGTCGATATGCCAAACCAGATGGCTATCAAGTCGCTGGTAAGTCTGGTAGTACCGAAGTACCTGACAGTTACGGTTATGGGACGAAGGATCAATGGTTAATCGGTTATACGCCGGATATTGTGGTTGCGACTTGGATGGGCTATGATAAGACGGATCAAGAACACTTTATGAAAAATACCAGTATCGACGGCCTAGCGCCGATTTTTAAATATGAAATGCAACAGTTATTACCAACGACGGCCCAAACCAACTTTGATACAGAAGACGCCCAATCGATGGCTAAAAAAGAAGACGATCAGGATTCTGATAAGGTTGTCAATTCGCTTCAATCTGGAATTAAAGATGGTGTAAATAAAGCGAAAGAAACGGTCAATCAATGGTATAATAACTTGAAAGGTTTTTTTAATTAAATTCATGTAAGGGAGTCACTACTATGACAGTCAATATTTATGATGATGCTAACCAAATGGCAACTAATTTACAAACATTACCACAATTTTTAGGCTTGCAAAATGCTTTTGCAGCACTTAAGAAGGATGATATTGCCTTCACAATGTTCAAGAAATTCCAAACACAACAAATGACTTTACAACAAAAACAAATGCAAGGTGAAGAATTAACGGATGACGAAATCCAAGAAATTCAAGAACTTGCTCAAAAAATCGGTGATATCGATGCCATCAAGAACTTGATGGAACAAGAACGCCAATTAAGCCAATTGATGGATGAATTAAATCAAATCATCTCAAAACCAATTGCTGATATCTACCAAGGCTAAACCGTATTTTTTAAGAGAAGTATCGAGTCGCAAATCGCGAACTCGATGCTTCTTTTTTTAGTGGGAAGGCGCCTTTCTAAGCCTTAGTTGCAATGCTATAATAAGACATATTACTAAAATGGGGGATAACGATCATGAAATTTATTCACGCGGCTGATGCGCATATTGATAGTCCGTTTGTGGGACTAAAAAAAGCGTCAACCAATTTATGGACGACGATTCACGAATCAACTTTTACCGCCTTTGAAAAATTAGTGCAGACTGCCATTGATGAAGCTGTTGATTTTGTTTTATTAGTGGGTGATTCATTTGATCAAGAGGCCCAGAGTTTGCAGGTCCAAAACTTTTTGAAACAACAATTTGAACGCTTAAACGCTGTTGAAATCCCAGTTTATCTCAGTTACGGGAATCATGATTACTGGGATCCCAATCAAATTCATTTCGATTTTCCGAAAAACGTCCATGTTTTTACAACGGCTGTTGAAGCTAAAACACTAACAACTAAAGCGCAAGAAACGGTCACGATTGTTGGTTTTAGTTACGGGCAACGGTGGTTAGAAACGGATCAAACGACACAATTTCCACCACGAGCTGCCACGACTTATACAATTGGGACTTTGCATGGTAGCCAGAGTACGGCATCTGATGCGGATCATTACGCACCGTTTACGTTAAGTGAACTCAACCAACTACAATATGATTATTGGGCACTAGGACATATTCATAAACGCCAAATCTTACAAGAACGGCCTTATGTGATTTACCCGGGTAATTTACAAGGCCGGCATAAGAACGAACCTGGTGAAAAGGGTTTTTATTTAGTGACAGCTCAAGCCGGTCAATTCGAGCTTGAATTTAAACCGACGACGGTGATTGAATGGCAACGTCAACGATTTGAAATCCCTGAAAATCCAAGCTTGAATCAATTGCAAGAAGCGTTGAGTCAGCAATTAGCACAGAGTGAAACGGCGAGTTTGGTGGCTTTGGAATTGACGCACGCTGAACGGTTATCGAGTGATTTGATTCAACGTGTCAATAATGGCGAATTACTCGTTTATTTACAAGCAGCCCTTGAGTCTAGCGCTGTCATGCATTGGCCATACGCGCTTAAACTACAGTTTGCGGCCCAACAACAATTTAGCCAGATTGATCAGGCCTATTGGCAAGCGGCGGCTGATAAGATCTTTACGCCAGATTACATCTTGGAAAAGGCCCAACCGCTTCTGAAAGAAAAATTCATCCGAGAAGCACTCGAAGAACCCGATTTTCAAGAGGATTTGAAGACCGCGGCCGAAACGATTCTACAAGAAAAGAAGCTGGAGGACTAAGCATGCGGATTAAAACAATTAACATCTTTGGCTTTGGTAAGTGGCACGATCAAACAATTGATTTACAAACCGATTACCAGGTTTTATACGGTCAAAATGAAGCTGGTAAATCAACCATCACGGCTTTTATCAAAGGCGTTTTGTTTGGTTTTGCAACTGGTAAGCAAAAGTATGAACAATACCTCCCTAAAAGTGGCGCGCAGTATGGTGGCGAGTTAATCGTTGACCACCACGATCGCGAGATTACGATTCGGCGGGTTGCTGGTAAAGCCGGTGGCGAGGTAACCATTATTGATCAGGGCAAGGAGTTTGGTGCGGATTATTTGAACCAATTGATTGCGCCCGCAGACAAAGCCCTCTTTACGCAAATTTTTGAGACCAATCAACAGGATCTAAATCAGATTTTTGGGCTAACTGCCGATGATTTTATGCAACATCTTTTAACGATTGGTGCGGTTGGTAGTCATGAATGGCTTGCTTTTGAAGCTAGCTTAGATAAGGCTAGTCAGCAAATCTATAAACCATCCGGACGCAAGTGGCCACTTAATAAGGCCTTAAAGCAGTATCCGGAAATTGAACAGGCTGTTAGCCAGGCTAAAGCGGCTAATCAGCAATACGAAAGCAACGACCAACAATTACAACAGGCGCTTCAGACGCTGAAGCAAGATCAGGCAGCACTAGCTGAAGTTCAGGGACAAAAAAACCAGCAGCAACAATTACTAGAACGCTGGCCGAAGTATGTAGAATGGCAGGCTTTACAAGCATCCTTAGCGACAACGCAGCCTTTTGATAGCACTTTGTATGCGCAATATCAAAAAATCGAAGAACAACGCCAAGAATCTCAAGCAGCATTAGCGGATGCTCAGCAAGCTGTGGCGACGATTCAAGAAACGCTTGATCAAACGGGAGAATTCCGGTTCTATCAAACACACCAAGCTGAAATTGATGGGTTACTGGAGCAATGGTCAACACGGCAAAAGCAAGCGCAACAGTTAGCCTTGCAACAAACACAGTTGACGCAGTTGACGAGCGAACAAGCGGCATTAGCTGCTAAGTATCAATGGCCGACGACTGAAACATTACCAACTGTTTTAAGCGCCGACCAGCTAGAACAGTTACAAGTTGCCAATACCACCTACGAACAAACGCAAACGACCAACCGCGTTTTAACGGATCAATTAACAACCTTGACTGACCAGGTGGCTGAACAAGAACAATTAGTCACCATTTTAGAAACACCCGCGGAAGTTGCTAGTCCAACACCGATGAGCAATATTTGTTTAGGATTAGGGGTTGTTGGTTTATTAGGCATCTTTTTACCGGGGGGCTTGAAAGCAATTGCTTTGTTAGGACTCGGGTTACTTGGCTATGGGTTATACACCAAGTATCAAGGGCAACAAAAACAAACGGCTGATACAACCCAAAAGGCGCAGTGGCAACAAGCACTCGCTAAACTCGATCAGTTACAAGCCGACCTTCAGGAAAAACAAACAGCACTTGCAGATGGGCAGCAGGCTTTAAGCACAAGTCAACAACAAGTCGCTACGCTTTTAAGCACGAATGGTTATCCGAACGAAGCAACGGTGACACAAGTTATGAACCAACAAGATGCCTTGGCGCGGATGCAACACTTACAAGCATTAATTGCCCAACAAAGTGCTGAGATTAACGCGAGCCAAGCTGACTTAACTGATTATTTTGAACAGTTTGCGTTTGCGCACGATTGGCTAGGGGCGCTTCAAGGCGAACCACTGCATAATTTGGCGCAAATTGAACAATTTAAGGATCGACTTGATCAATTGAAACAAGCTCTCGCACAAGATAATGAACGCTATGAATATCAACAACAACAAGTGACACGCTTGCAAAGACAAGACCAAGAACGACAAGCCCAACAAGCTGACTTGCTTGAAAAAGCCCAGCTCAAAACGGCCGCTGAACTAGCGCAATGTGCAGCTGCTGAACAGCAACGCCAAGTGCAACAACAACGTCAAATAGATCTTGAACATGAATTGACAAGTTATTTGCCACAATTACAAGCTTTTGAGGACCAAGCAGCCCTCGAAACGGCAATTGCACAATTAACGCAACAAACGGCGACGTTAACGGCAGCAATTCAAACACAACAACAGACGATTGCCGAGTTACAAGTTGTTCAGCAAAAGTTAGTTGATAGCGATGCTTATCAACGACAAAAGCAAGCACAATTAAACGCTGAAGCCGACATTATCGGTTTAGCACAGGATTGGTTGGCCAAACAATTGGCAATCGATTGGATTCAAGTGACCCTAACAGCAGCTTCACAAGAACGATTCCCACGTTTATTAGCAAAAGCTACGCAATACTTTGCAATTCTAACGCAGAATCGGTATATTGAAATTACTTTCGAAGCGGCAACTTTAACTGTCCTTCGACAAGACCAGGTTCTATTTGAAGTCGGCGAACTTTCACAAGGAACGGCAGAGCAATTATACATTGCATTACGTTTTGCGTTTGCAGAAGAGATTGCCGATGTTGTCTCACTACCATTATTGGTAGATGACGGGTTCGTCAATTTCGATGATCAACGGCAAGCAGCGGTTTGGCAATTATTGCAAAATCTCAGCGGCGCACATCAAGTGATTTACTTGACGGCTAATCCGCGAACTGAGGCCGCCTTTGGCACGGAACACTGGTTAAACTTAGAGAAGGTAGGGTTAGCAAATGACGACTAAAAAGCTATTTGATTACCAAAATGATGAAAACTTAGCGCTATTTGTTTTAATTAAAGCAGCGGATGTCAGAGTTGCTAAAAACGGCAAGCAATTTATTGCCTTCACATTCCAAGATCAATCCGGACAAATTAGTGGTAAGTATTGGGATGCTTCTGATGAAGACGTGGCCTTATTTACACCGGGGAAGATTATTCATCTCCAAGGTAAACGGGAACTTTATCAAAGTAATCCGCAAATTAAGATTTATAAACTTCGGTTAGCGACTGAAGAGGAACCGCAGGTCATTGAACAATTTATCCAAAAAGCACCGGTACAAACGGCCGATATGGAAGAAGAAATTAGCCAAGTGCTTTTTGAAATTACCAATCCTAATTGGCAACGATTGGTGCGCCACTTGATTCAAAAGCATCAAGCGGACTTCTTCAGTTTTCCAGCGGCCAAGACTAACCACCACGCTTTTGCGGGCGGGCTAGCCTACCATACGTTATCGATGTTGCGACTAGCTAAAACAATTGCCGCCCAATACCCACAAATTGATGCGGCGTTATTGTATTCAGGGGTCTTGTTGCATGATTTAGGGAAGACGCTTGAATTATCGGGGCCGGTTTCAACGGAATACACAGTGCGCGGGAATTTAATCGGGCACATTGTGTTAGTTGATGAAGAAATCGTTAAGGCTTGTGAGACGCTAAAAATCGACATCAATAGTGAAGATATGTTAGTGCTGAGACATGTTGTCTTAGCTCATCACGGTTTAATGGAATATGGTTCACCAGTGCGACCACAAATTTTGGAAGCAGAAGTACTCCATCAAATCGATGAAATGGATGCTAGCATTACGATGATGACCCAATCCTTGCAACATGCAGAAGCGGGGCAGTATACTGAACGGCTCTTTGCAATGGATGGACGTCATTTCTACCGACCAGTTAATGATCAACAATTAACAAAGGATTAATTAAAAAAAGAGCCTCAACCAAACAGTAATCTGTTTGATTGAGGCTCTTTTTAGATGTGCTTATTTTGATGATGATTTAGCTGATGATTTCTTAGCGTTAACGCCGTAGCTTGAAAGGATATCTGATAAATCTTTATCCTTGATTGTTACGTCGGCTTTCTTAAGAACCTTCGTGTAAACCTTAGCCATCACTGTTTGATCATTAGCCCACTTAGCATAAACTTGGTCAGTTAATGTCTTCTTGTGATCAGCCATCTTACCTTTACCAGGGTTCTTGATCATGCGGATAACGTGGTAACCATATGATGTCTTAACAGGTGTTGTTGTGTATTCGTTTGTCTTCAACTTGAAGGCAGCTGTTTTGAATGTTGAATCTAATGATGTATCTGTGCTATCAAAGACAGGTAATTTACCGCCGTCTTTCTTAGTACCAGTATCTGTTGAGTACTTCTTAGCTAAAGCAGTGAAGTTTTTAGTTGAGTTGTCTTTCTTAAGTTCAGAAATAACTGTTTCAGCAGTATCTTTCTTTTCAACTAAGATATGTTGTACTTCAACTTTTGGTTCGTATGTTTTCCATTGTTTCTTCAAATCAGCGTTTGTAACTTTTTTGTTAGCTTTTAAAGCAGCGTTAGCTAACATTTGAGTTGTGATTTGGTTTTTGAATGAAGATGTTGTTAAACCACTTTGTGCAAGTACTGAAGTGAAAGATGAACCGTATTGTTTCTTGTAAGTATTGTAAGTCTTGTCGATTTTCTTAGTAAGACTCTTGCTACCGTATTGTTCTTGAAGTGCTTTTTGCAAGATCATTTGTTGTACTTGTTGCTTGCCGGCAGAAGTTTCCTTAATTTCTTTGTAGAATTCGTCTTGAGTGACTTTACCACCCTTAAGAGTTGCGATAGTGTTGCTTCCACAACCTGCTAATGTAACTACCATTAATAGACTGGCAGCGGCTAATAGCCATTTTTTCATCATATGACACATCCTTATAAATTATTGTAAATACGATTAATACCGTGAATTCATCAATTAATATAACACATAAACCCGCTGAATTAAATCCGAGAGCGAAAATTTCACAGAACCTTCAAATTTAGCTTTTTTATGAATACGTCCGTGAAAGGTTGATAAACTGCGTTATAGCGCCTTTAAATCGTCCGTAAGGCGTTTGATTGATTCTGAAATTTGTGCAACCCGGGGTTGAGCTTCAAACGAAAAAGTTTGAACAGCATCGCTGATATCAGCGAGTGAATCAACAGCTGTTGTTTTGATTTCGTTAGACAGTTGACCGGCCGTGTTTTGTAAATCGACAGCGCTACTTTGAACAGTTTGTGCTTGCATGGTAACGTCGGTTAAATAATGGCTGATTGCTTGTTGACGTTCTAAGCCCGTTTTTTTAGCGGTTAGTAACGCATAGGTTGTGCCAAGAAGGCCACCAATCAGTAATCCTTTTGAAAATGACATCGTTAAGCCTCCAATTGTTGCTTAATCGCGTCAGCAATCGTTTGTAACTTCTCTGGTGTATAATCCGCTGAGTTATCAGCAAATTGCATTGAGAAGCCGTCTGCTGCCGTGTAACGAGGGAGTAGGTGGATATGAGAATGGAAAACGGATTGGTAAGCAACCTCACCGTTATTATTACAAATATTCATCCCTTTAATCGCGGGATTGCTGGCCTTGATTGCATTCGCAATCTTGGGTACTCGGCTGAAAACCGCAGCAGCTAAGTCGGCGTCATATTCGAAAATATTGGCAACATGTTGCTTTGGAATGACCAAGGTGTGACCGGGTGTGGTCTGGGTGATATCGAGAAATGCTTTGACAACATCATCTTCATAGACGACAGTGCTCGGAATTTCTTGACGAACAATTTTACAAAAAATACAATCATCCATATAATTAAATACCTACTTTCTATAAGGTTGTGGCGCTGTATACGGTTAATGCTATCATAATAACGCGTTTTCTGCTACTAAATCACGGTCAATTGAGTGAATCGTTCGTTAAAAATGAAAGGGTTTGTTAAAATTAATAATTGATGATAAACTTCGTGTTAAGTGTTTGTCAGAAAAGGGTATCAACTAATTTTTAATTTAAATGAATGAGGCAAGTTAAATGAGTTTAGAAACTAAGCAATTAACGGGTGGTTACGCCCACGTACCAGTGCTCCAAGAAGTGAGTTTTACAGTTCCCAATCAACAGGTTGTCGGCTTGATTGGCTTAAATGGGGCTGGTAAATCAACGACCATTAAACATATTATCGGATTATTAACGCCACAAAAGGGTACGATTACGCTCAATGGTGTCACGTTGCAATCCAATCCGGATCAATACCGCCAAAGCATGGCTTACGTGCCGGAAACGCCAGTTCTTTACCCCGAGTTAACATTACGGGAACATCTAGAACTAACGATGATGGCTTACGATTTAGATTTTGAGAAGACTTGGGCTAAAGCGATGGTGTTATTGAAGAAGTTCCGACTCGACAATAAGTTGGACTGGTTCCCAGTTCATTTTTCAAAAGGGATGCGTCAAAAAGTGATGATTGTCAACGCCTTTATGACTGATGCCGATTTATTCATCATTGATGAACCTTTTACAGGTCTTGATCCACTCGCCATTCACGATTTATTGGACATTATTGCTGATAAAAAGGCGGCGGGGGCGGCTATTTTGATGTCGACCCATATTTTGGCCACGGCGCAACAATACGCCGATTCTTTTGTCCTATTGAATCAAGGCAAGGTCCGAACAACTGGGACGCTTGAAGAACTGAAAGCAGAATTTAACATGGCAGATGCAAACTTAGATGATATCTATTTGCAAATGACGAAAGAAGGTTAATGATGCGACAGTTATGGCAAAAACGTGTTCGGCAACATATTCAAGAACAAGTTAAATATCTCAAACTGGTTTTTAACGACCATTTCGTCTTAGCTTTAATTTTCCTATTGGGCGCATTAGGCTATACGTATGCTAATGCCGTCAAAGGTTTGGATCCTAAAGCGTGGTGGCTGAAATTGCTATTGAGTCTCGTCTTATTAGCGGCAGTTAGCTTTGGGCGCTTTGCAACATTACTTAAAGAAGCGGATAGTGTTTTCTTATTACCTAAGGAAAGTGATTTACCTGTTTATTTAAAAGCGGCGCGGGGTTACAGTGCCTGGCTGCCGGTGATTTTTACCGGGCTAGTAACGGGGCTAATTGCACCAACCCTGCTGATTACTAAATCCGTACCGAGCTGGCAATTACTCCTAGTGTGGGCCACATTAATCGCGATTAAAGATCGCCGCTTTTCAAATCAATTATTGAATTGGTACCAGATAGATGCCAAGTTACCTAAGATTGTTTGGTTACTAGTTGATTGGTTGTTAATCGGTAGTCAACTCTTTAGCGGCTGGGCAATCGCTGGGGTTTTAATCGCAATCGGCTTGGCTTATTATCAACGACGTCAATTGACAACTATTCAACAGACAACATTGTTTGATTGGTTGGCAGCGGTCAGCGCAGAAGATTCTAGAATGGGGCGCATTTATCGCTTATACAACCTCTTTACAGATGTACCGGGGTTAAATAGTCAGGTCAAACGGCGCCGTTACTTAGATTGGCTATTGCCAGTTGCTAAGCGTAGTGGTAATCCATATTTGTATCTCTACACACGTGGTTTTATTCGCGGGACTGAGTTTAGCGGATTGTACGTTCGCCTAGTGGTTTTAGGAGGCATCATTCTATGCTTCAGCCATCTGTGGTGGTTGAGCTTAGCGTTAGGCTTGTTATTGATCTACTTAGTTGGCTTCCAGTTACTGCCGTTTTATACTCAATATGAACAAATTATTTTTACCCATCTATATCCGATTGCTAAGCAAGCTCGCGTGAAAGCTTTCCAACAACTGTTATTAGGTTTATTATTGTGCCAAGCCATCTTGTTTAGCGTGATACTGCTAGTGACGATGGGCTTGGACCTCCAAGTTGGGTTAAGTGTTCTGGCGTTATTCGCCTTAGTTGGTGTTTTTGTTCAGTTCTATTTACCACAACGATTAGTTAAATAATCCCGAATTCAAAGGGGTGCCTACTTGACGTAGCACGTGTGCTTATTATATGATACTGGTAGTTAAAAATCAGTTGAAGCAACGCGGTGCCACGGGGTAGGCACCTTATTTTATTGTAAAGGAGTCGGGTGGATGAATTTCGACTTAGATACCGGTTGGCAAGTACGTTCAGCTGGTGGTGATACGGGTGCCGCTTATTTAGGCGTCCGTGCATCAGAGAAGATATTTTTAAAACGAAATACGTCGCCATTTCTAGCGGCTCTTTCTGCAGAAGGCATTACACCACGTTTAATCTGGACTAAACGGATTTCAAGCGGTGATGTGTTAACCGCACAAGAATGGCTAAATGGTCGTACGCTCAAGCGCGATGAGATGAATAGCCCGCAAGTTGCCAAGTTATTGGCGCGGGTTCATCAATCTCATCTATTAAAACGCATGTTACAAAAGGTTGGGGGGCAGGTCTGGCAAGCACCAGAGATGTTGCAGACCTACTTCTATGATTTACCGCAAGATTTGCGGCAACATCCTTTTTTAGCACAAACGAGTCAGTATTTAAAAGACACGATGTCAGCATTACAAACACCTTCTTTAGAGGTGTGTCACGGCGATTTAAGTCATAAGAATTGGTTGTTATCTGATATCAATCGTTTGTACCTAGTCGATTGGGATTCAGCAATGTTAGCTGATCCAGCTGTCGATTTCGGAATGATTTTATTTCAATATGTTCCACGTCAAGAATGGCAAGAGTGGCTTGAAAACTACGGTTTAGAGGTAACGCCTGAATTATTGATGCGCGTTAACTGGTACGGTAGTTTGAACCTACTCCAAAGCATTAAGCACCATTATCAACGTGGTCGTTTTACTGAAATGAACCATGACATATTGCGTTTAGAAGAAGTTCTTTCTGAAATAATTAAAAAAAATTAAATGCCAAAGAGTGTGCCAACAGGTGTTAATATTCTGAGGATTAGCATAGTCTGGTGAATGGCCAACTTGTTGGTTATTTGCCAGACGTCGCTAAACGCAGGAATATGCCTGCTGGCACACGTTTATCCTAATCAGATTGCGGGGCCGAGACAAAATAACTTTTGTCCCAGCCTCTTTTAATTGGCAGCAAATGAGGAGTTTATTATGCGTTTAAGAAACAAACCTTGGGCAGCGGATTTGATCGCTGAAAATCCAGATATGATCTTGTTGAGCCCAGAAAATATTGCCGGTAACTGGCAAAGTCGTTTTGCCAAGGAACAACCAATCTATATCGAAGTTGGTTCAGGTAAAGGGCAATTCATTACTCAAATGGCTCAAAAATACCCAGACCGCAACTTCATCGCGGTTGAAATTCAAGAATCAGCGATTGCCGTTATTTTGCAAAAACAAGTTGAATTAAAACTCCCTAATCTTCAATTATTGTTAGGGAACGGCGCAGCATTGACAACTTTCTTCGCCGAAAACGAAGTCGCAGGGGTTTACTTAAACTTTTCTGATCCATGGCCTAAAACGCGTCATGAAAAACGACGCTTAACTTATAAGTCATTCTTGGCTGAATACCAACAAATTATGCAACCAACAGGTTATTTACGTTTCAAGACCGATAACCAAGGCTTGTTTGAATACTCATTAGCTAGTTTAAATGCATATGGGATGGTTTTTGACGATATTTCACTTGATTTACACAACAGTGATTTAGCAGAAGACAATATCCAAACAGAATACGAAGAAAAATTCAGCAAGCGCGGTCAAGTCATTTACAGATTAGAAGCGCACTACAAATAGCGTGTTTTTTAAAATAACCGCTCAAGCCAAACAAAAAAACACTTACCAATTTCGGTAAGTGTTTTTATTTGTTTTAAAGTTGTGAAAACTCAATGACAACACCCGTTTTAGCATCAACTTTGAAGTGAAATTGATTTGTGCCTTCATCACGTTCGCAGATGATACCGCCTTGATAAACCGGGAAAGTCCGTTTGTTTTGTGAAAATAGGTGAGGACTTTCTTCAATCCATGAGCCGACGATTTGCCCTTCATGACGAAGGCTTGCTTTGACATCTTCTAAAATCTTATCGAGCTTAACCATCTTTTGTTGGGTTTTATATTGTCTGGTGCCGGCTGCTGCCGCAACGGCTAGTCCGAAACCAGTTAAGAGATATTTTAACGTTTGACTATTTTTTTTCAAAAAAAAACTCCTCAGTAAATTTATCTTTAAATAGTATAGCACACTTTTTTGAGGAACAAGAGTGGACATTTGACCACAAACCGCTTATATTAAAACGAGTAGTTAAATTGAAGGGGTGCATAATGAAAGAATTCGCAAAGATGGCAGAAACAAATCTAACCCATCTCATTACCAAAGGAAAACATGTCTTATTTTTTACAGCAACGTGGTGTAGCGATTGCCGGTTTATTAAACCCGCAATGCCCGAAATCGAAGCTGAATTCCCAGAATATGAATTTATCGAAATTGATCGTGATCAATACATCGATATTTGTGAAGAATGGGAAATCTTCGGTATTCCAAGCTTTGTTGTGATTGATAATGGCCGTGAAGTTGGTCGTTTTGTGAATAAGGACCGGAAGACAAAACGTGAAATTTCAGAATTTATCCACTCATTAAGTTAATTTTAAAGGAGTCATAAAATGCTAATTGCAAGTATGAACCAAAAATCTTTTCCAAATATTCTCGTTGTGATGACCCAACCAGATGTTGCTAATCAAGTAACGACTGAGAAACAATCAATTGTCAGAATTAGCGACCAAGCAGATCAGACAATTGGCTATAACTTTTTAGCAATCGATCAATTATTACCTGAATTACAATTTAACGGGGTCCAAGCCCTCAGTGTTGCGGATGTCGCAACTTTAAATCAAGCACTTGAAGCTGCTGGCTTCACACCTGATTTAGTTGCTGATGAAACACCACACATCGTGGTTGGTTATGTGCAGGAATGTGACGTTCATCCAGATTCAGATCATATGCACGTGACACAAACGCAAATTGCACCTGATCAAACGGTTCAAATCGTTTGTGGGGCTGCTAACATTGCCCAAGGTCAAAAAGTAATTGTCGCAACAGTTGGCGCAGTGATGCCAGAAGGTAAAATCATCTGGCCTGGTCAATTACGTGGCGTTCAAAGCGACGGCATGATTTGTGCTGCTCGTGAAATTGGCGTTGAAGGTGCACCTGCTAAAGGCATTATGGTCTTACCAGATGATTGGGAAGTCGGCCAAGCAGTGACGGCTGATGCAGTTGCCGCACTATTAAAATAAATAAGTAACTTACGAATTTGTTATGGGCTTATTAAAAATAAAATAGTATGATAGTAAATAACAATTAATTAGTTAACATCGTCTAATTAATTGTTATTTAGTTTTTAAATTTTTCTGAAAATAATTAATTAAAAGTCTAATAAGTATTGTTTAGATATCGGACTATCAAAGAGGAGCTTACGGTATGTGTGGGATTGTCGGATTTGCTGGTGGATTGTTTGATTTACCAAAGAAAAAAGAAGTATTGAACCAACAAATGGATGTCATTAAACATCGTGGCCCAAGTGGTGCGGGTGATTTCATTGATGATAAAGTGGCGCTTGGTTTCCGTCGCTTATCAATTATTGATTTAACTAAAGGTGATCAACCTATTTATAATGAAGATCATACTAAATTGATTTTCTTTAACGGTGAAGTGTATAACTATCGTGAAATTCGTAAAGAATTAGAAACAATGGGTCATATATTCAAAACGGATTCTGATACTGAAACAATTTTGCATGCCTATGAACAATGGGGCAAAGATGTTTTGAAGAAGATTCGTGGGATGTTTGTGTTCGTGATTTACGATCTGCAAACGAAAACGTTATTTGGTGCCCGTGATTTCTTCGGGATCAAACCCCTTTATTACACAACGCTTGATGATGGCACCTTTATGTTTAGTAGTGAAATTAAAACGTTCATGCGTCATCCAGAATTTAAGCGGACATTAAACAAGAAAGCTCTTAAATCATTCATGATGAACCAATATAATGATTTACAAGAAACTTTCTTTGAAGGGGTCTTCAGATTCCCTGCAGGTCATTACTTTACTTACAAAGATGGCCAATTAGATATTGAAAAGTATTGGGATATGCAATTTGATCCTTCTAACTTATCTTTCGAAGAAGAAGTTAAGAAAATTGATGCTTCTGTCGAAGAATCAATCAAGATGCACAACGTTGCTGACGTACCAGTGGGTGCCTTTCTTTCAGAAGGGGTCGATAGTAGTTATGTAACAAGTATCTTGCAACCACAAGAAGTCTTCAGTGTTGGTTTTGACGACCAAACTTATAACGAAGTAACAGCCGCTCATGCTTTGGCAGACGAACTGGGCTTGAACTTCAATGAAACTAAGGTTAAAGCGGACGATGCGTTTGCTGAATTTGATAAAATCCAATATTACTTGGACGAACCAGACGGTAACCCATCATGTGTGCCATTATGGTTCTTATCACGTTTTGCCCGTGAAAAAGTGACCGTTGCACTTTCAGGTGAAGGTGCTGATGAATTGTTTGCCGGCTACGTTAACTACGGGATGCATTCACACAACACAACGATCAAGGCTTTCACATCTAGTTTGAAGAAATTACCAAAGGGCGCCCGTGCTAAATTGGCGAAGACAGTCAAAAAGATGCCAGCATTCCCTGGTCGTGTTCATTTATATACGAACTTGGCTAACCCTAAGGAATTTTATGCCGGTCAATCAGTGATTTATGATATCGAAAACCCAAGTATTTTTGGATCAGATGAAGCCAACCAATACTTGAAACCCGCTTATCAAAATGACACAACAATTCAAGAAAATTATCAAGCAGACTTTGACCGCGTCAAAGATGCTGATCCCGTTTCACAAATGCAATACATTGATATGCATCACTTTATGTTAAATGATATTTTACAAAAAGCTGATAAACTATCAATGGCGCACAGCTTGGAACTCCGGGTACCATTTTTAGATCCAGAAGTTGCTAAAACTGCTGGTCAAGTGCCGACTGAATACTTGATTAACAGCAAGGATACTAAGTATGCTTACCGTCAAGCGTCTGCTAAGCATTTACCAGCCGCTTGGGCCAACAGACCTAAGTTAGGTTTCCCAGTGCCAATCAAGCAATGGTTAGAAACTGACAAGTACTATGAACAAGTCAAAGCGCTCTTTAGCGAAGATTTCGTCAGTGAATTCTTCGATCAAGGTCAATTATTAGAGTTACTCGATGCTAATAAGGAACAACGCATTAACGGGCGTCGTAAGATTTGGACAATTTACACGTTCTTAACGTGGTACAAGGTTTACTTCATCAACATCGAAGATTATTTAGTATTAGGTTAATTCAAAAGAGGTTAGGGCAAAAATATTTTGCCTTAACCTCTTTTTTTGATAAAATAGCGTTTTTTAAGGATTCATTATTTAGCTCAAACGCCTGATATGGTAAACTTAAAGGGATTTGATTCAAATATACTTAGTGACTTTCTGAAAAGAGGACATTTAAAATGATAACAAGTGAAACGGTTTACCACTTTGTGGGCATTAAAGGATCAGGGATGAGTGCTTTAGCGCTCGTATTAAATGATTTAGGCTATCAAGTACAAGGCTCAGATATCGACCAATATACCTTTACACAACGGGATTTAGAGAAAGCAGACATTAAGATTTTACCTTTCTCAGCCGATAACCTTCACGAAGGCTTAACGGTAATTGCCGGCAATGCTTTCCAAGATGATCAAATTGAAATTAAGACAGCGCTCGAAATGGGCTTGCCAGTTGTGCGTTATCACCAATTCTTAGGCGAACTCTTAAAAAATTATACAAGTATCGGTGTTGCTGGTGCGCATGGTAAAACAAGTACGAGTGGGTTACTAGCACACGTTTTAAGTGGCGTTGCCAAAACAAGTTTCTTAGTTGGTGATGGGACAGGTAAGGGCATCAAGGATGCACAATTCTTCGCTTTTGAAGCGGATGAATATCGTCGTCATTTCTTAGCTTACTCACCAGATTATTTAATCATGACCAACATCGACTTTGATCACCCTGATTATTATACGGGGATCGAAGATGTTTTCGATGCTTTCCAATCAGAAGCTTACAAGGTTCAAAAAGGGATTTTTGCCTGGGGCGACGATCCAGAATTAAGAAAACTAAAATCAAACGCACCAATTTATTACTATGGCACTAAATCAAATGATGATTTCCAAGCGCGCAATATTCAACGGACTGTTGAAGGATCAGAATTTGATGCTTATTATCACGATGAAAATATCGGACATTACCACGTGCCATTATACGGCGAACACAACGTACTCAATAGTTTAGCTGTCATTGCCGTTAGTTACCTCGAAAAAATTGATGGTCGTGAAGTTGCACGTGAATTGGCAGATTTCAAGGGTGTTAAACGTCGCTTTACTGAAAAGAAAGTCGCAGACGTTACCATTATTGATGACTATGCACATCATCCATCAGAAATTAAAGCCACTTTGGATGCAGCCCGTCAAAAATATCCAGATCGTCAAATCGTAGCGGTGTTCCAACCCCATACATTTACACGGACGATTGCATTAATGGATGATTTTGCAGCTAGTTTAAACCTCGCGGATGAAGTTTTCTTAACAGATATCTTCAGTTCTGCTCGTGAAAAATCAGGTAAGGTTTCAAGTGCTGATTTAGGTGCTAAGATTACTAAGGGTGGTCGGGTCCTTAAATTGGATAATATGTCACCATTATTAGATTTTGAACAACCAGTAGTCGTCTTCATGGGTGCCGGCGATGTTCAAAAATATGAATATGCTTACGAAGAATTATTAAGCAACTTAAGTCCTAAGGATAATTAAAGATTCAGGCAAGATGATTGTGTTTTAGTCATTTTTTGTTACAATATTGCTAACCGAGGATTATACCTCGTTAGAAATATTAAGAGGTGATTATTCATGGATGGAAGACGCGTTGTCAATGTCGATAGCGAATCACGATTTTTTAGTAAAGTATACGGATTAATGGCTTTAGGTGTTGGTATTTCGGCCCTCGTTGCTGTTTTACTAGTCACAGTTTTTGCAAGTCAAACCGTAGCCATTTTAAGCAATAGTAATACTTGGATGGTCTGGGGATTAATGATTGTTGAGATGATTTTGGTCGTTCAGATCAGTCGCAAAGCAACCAAGAATCCGTCAGCATCAATGATGATGTTTATTGCTTACGCCCTGTTGAACGGATTAACGTTTACGGTAATCTTGTTAGCGTATAACATCGGTCAGATTGGCGCCGCATTTATTTCAAGTGCGTTAGTCTTTGTCGCGATGTCAGCTTATGGCCGGATGACGAAGAATAACTTAAGTGGTTTTGGGAAGTTTGCCATGATGGGCTTGATTGGGATTATTATTGTAACCATCGTCAATGCTTTCATGGGCTCAGCTGCAATTGAGTACTTCTTATCTTACGCGATGTTAATTGTCTTCATTATTTTAACAGCCTGGGATAACCAAAAACTAAGCTTGTTATATCGTCAATACGGGTCAACTGGGGAAGTTTCAATCTCAGGATTAGCCGTGATGGGTGCTTTAACGCTTTATCTAGATTTCGTTAACTTATTTATTACAATGCTCCAAATCTTTGGTTTCGGTAATCGAGACTAAGTTTAAAAAGAGTGTGTTGTCAGTGGCTAGCTTTTGAGTATTTGTAGAACTGGGCGAATCGGTGATGAAATCACCAATTTGACAAGTTTAGCAAAACGCAGAAAGTTACTGACAAAAGCACGTTTATACTAGCAACATTCGGTTATCAAGAAGGGGTCTGAGACAAAAGTTACTTTTGTCCCGGATTCCTTTTTTTTATGCGTAATTATGTTTGACATAATACTATGCAAAGTATAGTATTATATTTTGAAAGGATGATGACATGAACGCGCAATTAAAGAAGGGGTTGTTAGAATTTTGTGTTTTAGCAACGCTTAAAAAAGCCGATTCGTATGGCTATCAGATTATTAAAGATACTTCAAGCGTCATTGAAATCTCTGATTCAACTTTGTATCCCATCTTAAAACGGCTCGAAAAACAAGAACAGATTGAAAGTTATCAGGTAGCTCATAACGGACGTTTACGGAAATATTTCCATCTAACACCGATTGGGGCGGCTGCGATTGAACAGTTTTTAAATGAATGGACGCAAGTAACAGCAATCTATGAGTATATTAAAGGAGAAGCATAATGACTAAAAATGACTTTATCAAAGACTTAGCAGCTGCTTTAACAAGCTATGGTGTGAGTGATGCTGCCAATACAATTGATTATTACGATGAATTGATTGATGATCGTATTGAAGGCGGTGAAACTGAGGCGGCCGTAATTGCTAGTTTAGAGACACCTCATCAAATCGCTAGTCAATTAGCAGATCAGTTTCAACCAACACAGGTTCAACACAAAAGAATGTCGCCGGTATTGTTAGTAACGTTGGTCGTGTTGTTGGTGTTGGGTTCGCCACTTTGGGGTAGTTTGTTGTTAACCGCAATTGTTTTACTCGCGGTTGGTTATTTATTACTATGGATTGGGCCTTTTATCGGTGGTACGCTGGCGGTTGCTAGCATCATTGGTGGGGCCGTTAGCTTAGTTTTTTCATGTTTTGTCACGTTAAACGAAGGCGCAGTAGTCGGCATGATGCAACTTGGTATTAGTTTTGCGATGGTGGGTGTTGGCATCTTAATCGGCGGTTTAACGTGGTATTTTTCGAAATATATTGTGCAATTTTCAATCGGCTTAACACGGTGGTTGATTCGGAAAAGTAAAAGACAATCAAAGGCGGTGGCATAGATGTTCGCAAAAATTCGAATGAATTGGTTTAAAATTGGGTTATTGATGGTTGTGATTGGATTGGTGATCATGGGCGTGAGTTATGCGCTTGGTGGTTTTGATAGTCATATTTTTCAAGAGCAGGGCAATCATGATTGGTTTAGAACGTTTAATTTTTAGGATAACAAAAAAGGCACGTACTACAGAATTTTGTAGGACGTGCCTTTTTAAACCCTTATTTCACCAACAAAACGTTAGCTTTAGCGTGGCTGCTGACGTATTGGGCGACCGAACCGACTAGCATTCGTTCAATAGCGCCTTTACCGGTAATCCCTAAGACGATGAGGTCAATGCCAAATTCCTCAGGGATGCGAATCGCAATTTCTTTTTTAGGAGAAGCAACTTCTAGAATTGGGGTAATCTTTTCAAGGCCGTGGTTGTGCGCGTAACGCACGTTAGCGGCGAGTTGAGATTTTACCCGATCTTTCTCCAAAGCGGTCACCTTGGCGTACATACTCGCATCTGGCGAGACGAAAATATCATTCGGGACAATTCGGGCGACAAATAATTCAGCGTTATTTCTTTTAGCAATTTCAACAGCTTCCATAAAAGCTTTATTAGCCATATCGGAACCGTCGACACCGACAAGGATTTTTTGATATGTTGTTGACATAAGATAACGTCCTTTCTAAATAGCTGATTGTTAACATTAGTATATTAGGCTGCCGGGCTTTAAACAATTTAAACGCTTACGCCGAAAATTGTGGTTAAATTGTGGTAACTGTGTTTTTTTAACATTTTAGCGTATAAAAAAATAGATGAGAACGTTGATTTAACAACGTTCCCATCTATTAGAATTGTACCGAATGACGCTAAAATGTCACAGGCGAGATTCGAACTCGCGACCTACGGTTTAGAAGACCGTTGCTCTATCCAGCTGAGCTACTATGACAAAAAAGATTGGTTATTGCTTTTAGAATATCAAGCAACATGCTATATTATAAGCAATTGAAGTATCTGATGTCAATTGAAATTCGCAGAAATGGGGTAAAAAAATGAAATTAAATCAGTTTGCACGGTTAACAACCACTTATTCGGAACAAATAAAGGCCTTACAACGGATTAAGCTCCTTGATGAAGGTTATGAAGCATTGTCAGTTCAAGCGTTAGCACAACAAATATTCGCACGGTTCTTCCCAGAGGCCCACTCAAAAACGGCTCAAAATGAACAAATGCAAAAAATTCAGGCGACGGCTAGTTTAAACTTAGCCGATTATTTGGCAGGCATTTCAACATCGTTTGATCAGCGGACGTTTTATAATATTGCATTGCAGTTGCTAGGGTTTAAGGTTACAACTGATTTTCAATTTAATCACCCTCGGCGATTCATGGCAAAAGTCGGGATACCCTATGTTGATCAACCGGTATTAACCCAAGAACTCTTTTTAGAAGCTGTCTACCTTTTATTAACGACCCGCAGTCAAAACGGGTTGCTTTATTTAGATTGTTTGGCTAATCGTGGTTTCTTTGCGCATTGGCAAAAGGCGACCGCACCCGAGTTCTTAATCTTTAATGGTAAAACCCAACCGGTTTTTGATACGCAACACTTTATTCGTGAAGTGGTTTATGTTGAATCAAGTTTGGATACCGATTTAGATGGGCATCTTGACTTGCTCGAAACGACAATCTTTAGACCTAAGGAAACTGAAAAAGGCCTACGTGTACCGGCCTTATATACTGCCAGTCCTTATTACAAAGGCACTAATGATGTCGATGCCGATCTGCACAACGTTGATGTGCCCATTCAAGCTAAGGCGGCCATTCAACCTAACTTGGCGGATTTGAAGACTGGGACCAATCAATCTGTACCAGCTGCTAGAGAACCACTCGGAGAAACGACTGAACCGGAATTAGAAGCCGCTGATGACAGTAACTACCTGTTAAATGATTATTTCTTAGCACGGGGGTTTGCGACGGTTTATGCTGGCGGTATCGGGACTCGGGGTTCAGATGGCATGCGGACGTGTGGCTCACCAGAAGAAACGGCCTCTACCACCGCGATTATTGAATGGTTAGCGGGTAATCGTCGGGCTTATACTAACAAAACAGATCGGATTGAAATTAAGGCTTGGTGGTGCAATCAAAAAGTCGCCATGACTGGGAAGTCTTATTTAGGGACGTTGGCGACTGCGGCTGCGACAACCGGTGTTGAAGGATTGAAAACTGTGATTGCGGAAGCTGCTATCTCCAGTTGGTATGATTACTACCGTGAAAACGGCTTGGTGGTGGCGCCTGTTGATTGCCAAGGAGAAGATGCGGATGTTTTAGCGAAACTCTGTCAAACTAGACAGATGGACGCAGCGGATCATGCTAAATCAGGTGCGCTCTTTGAAGAACAGTTGTCGGCTTTACGAGAAGGTCAAGATCGGATTACGGGGAATTACAATGCCTTTTGGGCAGAACGTAATTATCGGGACAATGTTCAAAAAATTAATTGTGATGTTGTCTTGGTACACGGTTTAAACGATTGGAACGTTAAATTGCAAAATGCCGGCGCACTGTGGGATGACTTACGGCAACTACCAATCGAAAAGAAACTCTTTTTACACCAAGGACAACATATCTATATGAATAATATCCAATCGATTGATTTTACAGATATGATGAACCTATGGTTGAGTTATCAGTTGTTAGATATCGATAATCATGCACCAGAAATCTTACCAACGGTGACAATTCAAGATAATACGCAAGAAGCGACCTGGCATACCCAAGATGATTGGTTAAACCCTAAGAATCCACGTCAAACTTATTTCTTAAATGATCCAGAACATCTAGGGTTAGATCAAACGCCAACGACCCCTGTAGCAGATTTCAGCGATGATGGTGTTGCCATGTTTAAAAAACAGCATCTCAGTGAGGCTGATTGGCAGGATCAATTATTAGCACCACAATCTGACTTTACGCAAAATCGCTTATTATTATTGTCACAGGCTCAATCGAAGCAATTGGTGATTGATGGTCGGGTACAGTTGAAAACGAAAGTTGCGGTCAATACCGATCGTGGTTTGTTGAGTGTTATGTTGGTTGATTACGGTTTATTTAGCCGCTTAGGCACAACACCAGCTATTTTGGCCGCTAAGGGGCAACAATTAGGTTATCACTGGCGCTACGATGATTTGAAGGAATTCAAATTAGGGGCACTTAGTCCTTATCAGTTGATCACTAAGGGCCATCTCAATTTACAGAATCGTCACAATAGTTATCAAACCGAGACAGTCGACGCGGGTACTTTTTATGAGGTGCAACTAGACTTACAACCAACGCATTACCATTTAGCAGCGGGCCATCAATTAGGTTTGGTAATCTATGCGACTGATATGGGGATGACGTTGCGGGAAGAACAACAAAACCAATACCAAGTGGATCTAGGTGCGAGTCGCTTAGTAATTCCTACCTTGGATTAATTGTGAATGGAGCGTTTTGAATGACAGAAACAATCACTTGTCGCCAAACCTTATCAATTAGCAATCATCGAGTGTTTGCGAGCGATTTAAACGAACACGAGACGGTCTATGGTGGGCGACTATTGGAATTACTAGATGGCGCGGCGTCAATTGCGGCGAGCCGCTTAGCCCGTGTTGAAACCGTGACGGCCAGTATTGACCAATTAAATTTTATTGCGCCGTTTAAATTACAGGATTCGTTGTGTATCGAAAGTTACGTCGTTGGTGTTGGTCACCGCTCAATTGAAGTTTTTACAAAAATTATTGGTGAACATCTACAAACTGGGGAGCGTTTCTTAGGTTTGACGGCTTTTTTAACCTTTGTCACGACGGAAAAAACGCCGAACTTACCAGAGATTGCACCAACGACGGCAGAGGAAGAATTTATCTGTGCGGGTTATAGCCAAAGAAAAGTACAGCGCTTAGCTAATTTTAAAAATCAACAAGCCTTTAATCAACAAATTAATCTCGATTATCCATGGGATTATTAACCGAAAAAGCTAGCCACTTTAGTGACTAGCTTTTTTGATGCCTTCATCAGGAATAATGAATAGTTAATGATAGATGAGTTTTTAAAATACTGGATTGGCAGCACATCTAAATTATGATAAAGTTGACATGCTTTATGATGCGAACAAATCCACGGGAGGTAGTTTTGTTGGGATTTGGCTAAAGATAATGGTTATTACTGTTAGGGTGGTTTATTTTGAGGAGGAGTAGGTGAAATGCAACAGGTCAAACTGTTTTTCTCAAAGGGCTCAAACATTATGTTGAGCATCCTTTTGTTAATTGTTTTTGTGTGTTTAGTGATTACATTGAAGCCACGCGATAGTGGGGTGCAGTCGATCAACTTAGATCGTGATCGATTGCAGTATCGTGGGGCGGTTGAAAAGGGCCGTTTCAGTGGTGATGGCAAACTAATGTTAAAAAATGGCGACTATTATACCGGCCAATTTAAAAATGGTCGGTTTGAAGGCGCTGGTCAATTTATTTCTCATGAAGGTTGGCAGTATAAAGGCCAATTTAAAGCGGGTGCACCTTATGGTAAAGGTGAACTGAAGAAAAACCATGTGACTTATAAGGGGGATCTCGTTAATGGGAAGTATCAAGAAAGCAAGAATTAGATGGTTTAGTTTAATTCGCATTTTTGGCCTAGGGATGGTTTTATACTATCACTATTTTAAAACAAGATATGCCGGTGGCTTTGTTGGGGTTGATGTCTTTTTTACCTTTTCAGGTTACTTAATCACAGCACTATTTATTGATGAATTTATCCGGCGCGATAAAGTGAAACTATGGGCATTTTATCGGCGTCGGTTTAACCGGATTTTTCCGCCATTATTATTAATGGTTCTAATCGCGGTGCCACTGTCTTTAATTGCGAATCCGGATTTAAGAACGAACTTAACGAAACAAATTACCGCCACTTTAAGTTTTACGACGAATTTTTATGAAATTAGTACAGGTGGCAGCTATGAAACTAATTTCATTCCGCACTTATTTGTGCATACTTGGTCATTAGCAGTTGAAATGCACTTTTATTTAATTTGGGGCTTAATTGTCTATCTTGTTTCAAGAACTGTCAAAAGTGCGAAGTATTTCAGAACGGCTATCTTCAGTGTTTCGTTTGTTTTATTTGCCGTTAGCTTTCTATCAATGTTTACGCAAATTAAAGGTTTATCTGAATATTCACCGATTTATTTCTCAAGTTTAACGCATGGTTATCCATTCTTTGTCGGTGCGATGATTGGGAGCTTTTGTGGGGTTGGGCAATCAGCACAAGGCTTTAATCAATTAACGAGTCACTTGACCTGGAAGACACCATTAATTGGTTTCGTGGTCAGTGCGTTGTTATTATTTGGTTTAGGAACGCGTATGAAGTTTGATCAAGCTAGTACGTATGCTTATGGCATCTTACTAGGGAGTTTAATCACAGGATGTCTCATTATTTTTGCACGTCTATTGCATGATAAAGCACCCAACGTGGCTGAACCACGCTTCATTACTTATCTAGCGGATATTAGCTATGCAATGTATCTTTTCCACTGGCCATTATACATTATCTTTTTAAGTTACTTTAACAATAATATTAAAGCAGTCGTGGCGGCCTTAATTGGCTCGGTTATTTTCTCAACACTGTCTTATTATTACATCGAACCGCTTTTGATGGGCAAACCAGTTGCTTACCAAAAGGCGGTCGGTGGTCCGTTGTTGTTTGCGATGGTGATTTTAGGTGTGGTGACAGCCAACTATGCAGTTGACGCACCACATATGTCTTCTTTGGAACAACATCTCTGGGTCGGTAATCTTTATCAGGACGCTGATCAAATTCAGGCGGTTCACGCTAAGGTTAGTCAACCCAAACAAACGGTGCCAGTTAGCCAAACTAACTATAATGTGCCCCAAGGCATTAGTATTATCGGTGACAGTGTCACATTAGGCGCACGAAGTTACTTATTAGAACACGTTAAAAATAGTGACATTAACGCTGAAGGTAACCGTCGAATGGACCAGGCGTATGACGTATTGATGAATCAACAAAACAATAATCAATTGCGAGAATATGTCGTGATCTGTATCGGGACGAATGCTTTTCCAGATTTCAAAGAACAAATCGATAAGATTGTTCATGATTTGAAAAAAGGACATCGTCTAATTTTTATGACCCCTTACGATGGTCATGCAGATGCGACTTATGACAGTACCAAAATCGCAGTCTATGAACGGACGTTACCGGCTAAATACCCATTTATCACGGTGACAGATTGGAATAAGATTGCTGCTAGCCATCCAGAAGTTTTTGAAGGCACTGATGGGACGCATTTCGGTGGCATTGAAAAAGGCAATATTTTATATACTAAGGGCATTAATGATGCCATTAAGACGGCTGGTAAGAAGACCGTTAAAGCATAATTTCAAAAAGAGCACCAATTAGTTAGTTTTTAATCGCTAGCTGATTGGTGCTCTTTTTAGTATCAAAGTAATAGTGGCACTTGAAATAACTGTTACGTCCCTTAACTGTTGGTATTAGTGGTTTTTTGATGAAGTAGACTTATGGTTGTAACTTGGTTGTAATATGAATGTAACATTATTGGTCTATACTATAACCTATTAATAAAACACGGGGTAATTATAAAAAATGTCTTTCAAAAAAGTAATCACAAGTGCAATTGTAATGAGTATGGTAGCCGTTTCAGCACTAAACACAGTCGCAGCTAATGCAGCAACAGTTGATGAAACACAAGAAGCCATTACAAATAATAAAAGTGAAACAGCCAAATTATTAAAGGATATTGCAACAGCCAATGCTGATAATATCAAACTACAACAACAAATCACTGATAACACAACTAAAATTGAAACGACTAAAACAAATATTGATCAATCAACACAAAAAATCGCAACCTTAAAAACACAAATCACAAGCGCAAAAGCTGAAGTTCAAAAAAGAACGACAGTGCTTAAGGCCCAACTTGTTGCATTACAAAAACAAACAGGGGACACTGTCAGTGGCAATGTTTACTTTGATTTTGTCTTAAACTCAAAAGACTTTTCTGATCTTGTTGCAAGATCATTCACAGTCAATAAGTTGAACCAAGCAAGTAAATCAGCACTAGAAGATGTTAAAGCAGCTAAAGCAGAATACTCAAATTTAATGACAGAACAAGAAACAACTAAATCTAATTTACAATCTGAAAAAACAAGTCTTGAAGCACAACAAACTGATTTGAAGGCCATGAAGGCTAAATCAGATCAACAACAAGATGCATTAAACCAAAAGGTTAATGACAATAAGGCAACATTAGAAGCGCTACAAACACAATATGATGAAGCTGCTTCTGCTTTAAAAGTTGCTAACGATACTAAGGCTAAAGAAACAAAAGTAGTAAAGACTGCTGTTTCTACTAAAGATACTTCAGATAAAGCAGAAGCAACAAGTACTTCAAACGATAGCAAAGCAAGCACTTCAAGTAAAATTGAAAATAAAACAAGCGACAATAGTGAATCAAAGAAATCTAATGACGATAGTGATAGCCAAGGCGACGGTAGCACACATGGTAACGTTGCTGGCAACTCATACGCATGGGGTCAATGTACTTGGTATGTTAAGCAAGTTGCACCTTGGGCTGGCAATAACTGGGGTAATGGCGGTCAATGGGGTGCTTCTGCATCAGCAGCTGGCTTCCGTGTCGATCATACACCATCAGCCGGTGCAATCATTGTCTTTGTACCTGGTCAATCTGTAGGTGGTCAATGGACTGCTGATCCTACGTACGGTCACGTTGGGTATGTTCAATCAGTTAGTGGCAGCAGTGTCACAATTACGCAAGGCGGTATGGGTTTTGCTAACGCAGCTGGCCCAAATACTGCAACACTTTCAGATGGCGGCAGCTACATGTATATTCACCGTTAATCTTTAAATGATGATCTTAAAAGTTTAGTGAAAAAGGCTTATTCCTTCGGGGGATAAGCCTTTTTTTGTTGCAACTGGTTATTTCAGGATAAAAGTTCAGTTATCGTTCCTTTTTAAGATAACAATATTGTCACTTCTAATGCTAGCATAAGTATTGTACATTATTAATAACGAGAGAAGATTATCATTTGGGGAGGGTAATTAGGTGGCGAAACGAAAATTAGTGATGATTGGCAGTGTTGTCATTATATTAAGTGTTTTTTTAGCGGGTGGCTATGTTGTTAAAGAGCAAATTGATCAGAAAGCAGCTCAACAAGAAAAAATCGAAAAACAAACGCAACAACGAAAACGTCAAAGTGAAAAAGCGGCGATGGTTAAATCTGAAAGTATTCAAAAACAAAAAGCGCGTGAAAAAGAAGCGACTAAGCCAATGCCAACGGTGGTTGCTGATAATGCGTTAGATCAATATTTTAAGCAAGTTAACTTTTCAGGAACAGCATTAATTGTTAAAGATAACAAAATTATGCTTAATAAAGGGTATGGCACAGCTAATGAAGCGGCCAAAAAATTAAATACACCGGACACGTTATATCCAATTGCGTCAACTGAAAAAGCACTGATCGCAACCGGTATTTTACAATTAAATCAACAAGGCAAGTTGAAGGTTACCGATCCAGTGGCGAAATATTTACCCAAATTTCCTAATGGTCAGCAGATTAAATTGACGGACTTACTGCATCATACTTCTGGCATTGTTGGACGTAATCAGGACAATCAAGAAAAGACCAGCGACCAATTATTAGCTGAGATTATTGAAAATGGGACTAAGGGCCAACCAGGCAGTTGGCACTATTTAGATGCTAACTATATTGTTTTGGTTAAGATTTTAGAAAAAGTGAGTCATCAAAATTACCAAGATTACTTACAAAATAAGATTATCAAACCAAGTAAAATGATGCATACTGGGTTTATGTCAGCGCAATACCCACAGTTAGCAAATGCCTCTATCGGGTATGAAACCAAAGGTGGTGTTAAAAAGGCTGAAATGTTACCGAATTTTAGCCAGCTCTATGGCGTTGGAGATATGTATATGACGGCTATGGATATGTACCGTTTTGATAAGGCACTTTGGACTCACAAATTAATTAACCAGCAGCAAACCGATTTAATGTTTAAACCGGGTAGTGATTCTCATTATGGGATGGGCATGTATAATGATCCGGCATTAATCGTCAATCGCGGCTATCTTTCTGGTTGGAGTGTTTCAAACGGCTTTAGTCATGGCGGCCGAATTTATATTGTATTATTCTCGAATGTTAAGAACGATAAAACGTCGTTAAGTAAGATGAATAGTGATTTATACAGTAAATTAGTGGCAACAATATAAGTTTAAAAGACGGGGAGCGAAGGGCTCAACCGTCTTTTTTTGTGACTTTTAACCCACTATAATGATTGTGTGAAATTTAATTTAGGCAAAACGCTTCCATTTTGGATACCGGTAATCTATAATAAAAAACAAGGAAACGTTTTCCAAAGAAATTTTGTTAAAGGAGGATTAAAATGACTGAAAAATACATTCTTGCGATTGATGAGGGGACGACAAGTACTCGCTCAATCATTTTTAACCACGATGGTCAAAAAGTCGCGGATGCACAACGTGAGTTCCCGCAGTACTTTCCTGAACCCGGTTGGGTAGAGCATAACGCTAATGAAATTTGGAACGCCGTTTTATCAACTATTGCAAACGCTTTTATTAAATCTGGCATTCAACCGAACCAGATTGCGGGGATTGGGATTACTAATCAACGTGAAACGACGGTTATCTGGGACAAGGCAACTGGCCTACCAATTTACAATGCGGTGGTTTGGCAATCGCGGCAAACCAACGATATTGCTGAAAAGCTTAAGACAGATGGTTACGAAGATTTAATCCATAAGAAGACGGGCTTGATTGTTGATGCCTATTTCTCAGCAACCAAGATTCGCTGGATTTTAGATCAAGTGCCAGGCGCACAAGAACGTGCTGAAAAGGGCGAATTGCTCTTTGGGACAATTGATACTTGGATTACTTGGAAATTAACCGGGGGTGCAACGCACGTCACTGATTATACTAATGCCAGTCGGACGATGATTTTTAACATTCACGACTTGGACTGGGACGACGACATCTTGAAGCTGCTCAACATTCCACGGGCAATGTTACCTGATGTGCGGCCAAATTCTGAAGTTTATGGTGAAACGGCGCCTTATCATTTTTATGGCAGCAGCGTACCAATTTCAGGGATGGCCGGTGATCAACAAGCTGCCTTGTTTGGTCAATTAGCTTTACAACCCGGAATGGTCAAGAATACTTACGGGACAGGCTCATTTATCGTGATGAACACTGGTGAAAAGCCAACGATGTCTGAAAATAACTTATTAACGACAATCGGTTATTCAATCAATGGTAAAGTGAACTACGCTTTGGAAGGCTCAGTCTTTGTCGCTGGTTCGGCCATTCAATGGTTGAGAGATAGCATGCAATTAGTTGAGAAATCTTCAGATTCCGAAGCTGCTGCTAAAGCTTCAACGAGTTTAAATGAAGTTTACGTTGTACCAGCCTTTACTGGTTTAGGTGCACCTTATTGGGACGCTGAAGCACGGGGCTCGATTCTTGGTATCACGCGTGGGACGAACCGTCAGGATATTATTAAAGCAACACTGCAATCATTAGCTTATCAAACACGTGACGTTGTTCAAACCATGCAAAAAGATACGGGGATTGATATCAAGATGCTACGTGTCGATGGGGGTGCTGCTAATAACAACTACCTCATGCAATTCCAGGCAGATATTTTAAATAGTGCCATTGAAAAAGCCGCAAACTTAGAAACAACGGCCATGGGTGCTGCCTTCTTGGCCGGCCTAGCTGTTGGTTTTTGGCAGGATACAGATGAATTAGCGCAAATCTTCTCTGTTGGGCAGCGTTTCGAACCTAACATGCCAGAAGAAGAACGTGAAGATCTATATGCCGGTTGGCAACAAGCCATTGAAGCAACAAAAATTTTCAAACATCGTCCATATAAGATGAACGAATAAGGAGGATTATTATGACATTTTCATTAGAAAGCCGTCAACAAGCCATTCAAAACTTAAAGAACGAACAACTTGATTTATTAATTATTGGTGGGGGGATCACTGGTGCAGGGGTCGCCATTCAATCTGCCGCATCTGGTATTAAAACGGGTTTAATCGAAATGCAAGATTTTGCTGAAGGGACATCATCACGTTCAACGAAGTTAGTCCATGGTGGGATTCGCTACTTGAAGACTTTCGACGTCGGGGTTGTTGCCGATACTGTTAGTGAACGTGCGGTTGTTCAAGGCATCGCACCTCACATTCCACGGCCTACACCAATGCTTTTACCAATTTATGATGAACCTGAAGCAACTTATGACATGTTCAGTGTTAAAATTGCGATGGATTTATACGATAAATTGGCAGGGGTTACTGGGACACAATATGCTAACTACACAATTGATCGTAAAGAAGTGCTTCAACGCGAACCTGGTTTGAAATCAGATCGTTTGATGGGTGCTGGTGTCTATTTGGACTTTGTGAATAACGATGCCCGTTTAGTAATCGAAAATATCAAAGAAGCTGACGAATTAGGCGCAACAGTTGCCAGCCACGTTAAAGCTGTTGGGATGACTTATGATGCTAATGGCCGCGTTAATGGCTTGAAAGCACATGATGAATTAACAGATGAAACATTCGATATTCATGCCAAATTAGTGATTAATACAGCTGGCCCTTGGGTTGATAAAGTTAACGCTTTGAATACTGAAGTGAAAGCGCAAGAAACACTTCGTCCAACTAAAGGAATTCATTTAGTTGTTGATAGCAGTCGCTTATCAGTGCCACAACCAACTTATTTTGATTCAGGTCTCCATGATGGTCGCATGATTTTCGTTGTGCCACGCGAAGGCAAGACATACTTCGGAACAACGGATACAGATTACACAGGCGACTATAAACACCCACGTGTTGAACAAACCGACGTTGATTACTTATTAAAGGCTATCAATAACCGTTATCCTAGCGTTGATATCGCATTAAACGATATTGAAGCAAGCTGGGCTGGTTTACGACCATTAATCTCAAACAACGGTAGTTCTGATTATAATGGCGGTGGTGCTAATAGTGGTAAGGTTTCAGAAGAATCATTCAATAACCTAATCAAGACTGTTGATGACTATGAAAATAAAACAGCTGCTCGTGCTGATGTTGAAAAAGCAATCAGCCAATTAAGAACAGCCCATGCTGAAGAAACGGTTAACCCTTCACAAGTCTCACGTGGGAGTTCACTTAAAGTGGCTGAAAACGGCTTGATGACTTTATCAGGTGGTAAGATTACGGATTACCGTAAGATGGCTGCTGGCGCATTAGAAATGATTCGTGATATCTTGAAGAAAGACTTCAACGAAACGGTTCGTGAAATTGATTCTAAGAAGTTACAAGTATCAGGTGGTCATTTTGATCCTAATAACGTTGAAGAAACACTGAAGTTCTACACGAAAGTAGCGATGAGCAAGGGTATTTCAGAAGATGATGCCACTGACTTAGCTAATCGCTTTGGTTCAAACGTTAGCCGTGTAGTTTCATATGCAGATCAAGGCACAGCTGAAGGTTTGAACTTGAAGGAAACGATTAGTTTGAGATATTCAGTTAACGAAGAAATGACGTTAACACCAGTTGATTATTTATTACGTCGGACAAACTTCGTCTTATTCCACAATGATCAATTGGCAGCCATCAAACAACCAGTTATCAACGAAATGGCCCGTCTCTTGAACTGGGATGCTGCTGAAAAAGAACGTCAAACAGCACAATTAGATGCCGCAATTGCTGAAGCACAACTCGACTATTTAAAATAGTGAGTTGAATAAGGAGGAAACCTTATGGATAATTCAATAATGGTCCAAGCACTAGGCGAATTAGTCGGTACATTTATCTTAGTCCTCTTAGGGGACGGAGTCGTTGCCGGCGTTAGTTTAGCAAAGACTAAGGCCAACGGTGCTGGTTGGATTGCAATTACGTTAGGTTGGGGGTTTGCCGTAACGCTAGGTGTTTACGCATCAGCATTTATGGGTCCTGCCCATTTAAACCCAGCGGTCACGCTCGCCTTTGCAATCATCGGTAAAGTATCATGGTCTGTTGTATTACCATTTATCATTGCCCAAATGATTGGGGCTTTCTTGGGGGCAGTCGTTGTCTGGATTCAATACTACCCACATTGGCAAGCGACAGATGACCAATCAGCGATTTTAGGGACTTTTGCAACCGGTCCTGCAATTAGAAGCCCATTTGCCAACTTAATGAGTGAAATTATTGGGACATTTGTCTTAGTATTCGCATTGTTAGCATTGACACGGGGCCAATTCACAGAAGGCTTAAACCCACTCGTAGTTGGTGTTATCATTACTGCAATCGGGTTATCACTTGGTGGAACAACTGGGTATGCAATTAATCCGGCTCGGGATCTAGGCCCACGGATTGCGCATGCAGTTCTACCAATTGCCAACAAGGGTGATTCTGACTGGCAATACAGTTGGATTCCAGTTATCGGCCCATTCGTTGGTGGGATTTTAGGGGCATTATTGTTTGTCCTGTTACCATAATAAACGCCTTTAAAAAGAGTGACTCATTCATTAATGAGTCACTCTTTTTTGTTCGTCTTTTTAAATAACTAATATTTTACGAAAGATATTTATTAATTATTTTGCACGTAACACGTACAATTTATAAAACTATAATAAAATAATACGGATTTCCCTTTGACTTATGCCGTCGTCGTTGTTAAAATCAAACCATAATCAATTAAGAAAGCAGGCTAATCGAATGACTGATGTAGCGATTGTGATGGGATCGATCTCTGATTGGGAAACAATGCAGGAAACGGCTCAGATTTTAACGGATTTGAATGTGAGTTATACCAAAAAAGTCATTTCGGCACACCGGATGCCAATTGAAATGATTGCTTTTGCGCAAAGTGCGGCGGAAGAAGGTTATCAAGTGATTATTGCAGGTGCCGGTGGTGCAGCACATCTACCGGGGATGTTGGCTGCTAACACTGTTCTGCCCGTTATCGGGGTACCAATTCAAAGCAAGGCGCTCAATGGGATGGACTCATTGTTGTCAATTGTCCAGATGCCAAGTGGTGTGCCGGTGGCAACGGTAGCGATTGGTAAGGCAGGCGCAATTAACGCTGGTTTGTTGGCAACCCAAATCTGCGGGCTTAAAACACCAACTTATCAAAAGGCATTAGTGCAATACAAACAAGCACTTCATCAAAAGGCGGTGGCAAGTAATGACCAACTTAACTAAACAAATTTTACCAGGACAAGTCATTGGGATTATTGGTGGCGGTCAATTAGGACAGATGATGACCTTGGCCGCTAAGTCGATGGGCTTTAAAGTCATCGTTCTTGATCCGCAAGTTGATTGTCCGGCCGGTCAAGTGGCCGATGACCAAATTGTTGCGGCTTACGATGACGAGAATCAAATCATTGAATTGGCAAAACGTTCGGATGTCGTGACTTATGAATTTGAAAACGTCGATGCAACGACGATTGAAAAAGCACAACAACTAACGCAAATTCCGCAAGGAACCAAGGCGTTACGGATTGCACAAGACCGTGTTTTGGAAAAACAATTCTTAGCAATCGAGAAATTACCGCACGCCGCTTTTAAAGTCGTAACATCGATTAGTGAATTAACTAAAGCGGTCGCTGAGATTGGCTTACCCTGTCTCTTGAAAACGGCCCGAGGTGGGTACGACGGTAAAGGGCAACTTGTCTTAAGACGGGCCAGTGATATTGAAGCCGCTAGAGCACTTCTGGATTTTGGCGTTTGTGTGTTAGAAGAAATGGTGACTTTTGATCAAGAGATTTCAGTCATGATTAGCCAGAATTGGGCAGGGCAACAGGCACTTTTTCCAGTCATTGAAAACCAACACCGGCATAACATATTACATATTAGTATTTGCCCTGCACGGGTACCGGCGGCGGTTGCACAAGAGGCTAAGAAAATTGCCCAGAAAATTGCGACCGAAATAGAATTGGTGGGGACACTCGGGGTAGAGTTCTTCGTGACCCCAACTGGCCAGTTGTTTGTAAATGAAATCGCACCAAGACCGCATAATTCGGGTCATTTAACGATTGAAGCTTGTGACTTGTCGCAATTTATGGCGCACATCCGGGGGGTTTGCAATTGGCCACTTCAAACGCCGCGTCTTTGGCAATCAGCTGTAATGGTCAATGTCTTGGGCCAAGATGTACCAGGTGCGCTGGCTAAGAGCTGCCAGTCAACTGATTGGTCTTATCACGATTACGGTAAGGCTGAGCGCAAAGAAAATCGGAAGATGGGGCATATCACCCTGTTGACTGATGATCTAAACAAAACACTTTCTGAAATTGAAGCAACACAAATTTGAGCATTACCAAAGGAGCAGACAAAATGATTGAACGTTATACAAATCCTGAAATGGGTGCCATTTGGACCGATCACAACAAGTATGAAGCATGGTTAGCAGTTGAAATTTTAGCGGATGAGGCGTGGTCTAAATTAGGGCATATTCCGGCAGAAGATGTCGCTAAGATTAAAGCCAACGCGCAATTTTCAATTCCTCGCATTCTAGAAATTGAACAGGAAACAAGACATGATGTGGTGGCGTTCACTCGGGCCGTTTCGGAATCACTAGGTGCTGAACGAAAATGGGTTCATTATGGGTTAACGTCTACTGATGTCGTTGATACGGCTTACGGCTATTTATTGAAACAAGCGAACGCCATTTTACGAGCTGATATCGACGCTTTGATAGAAGTGATTGGTAAGCAAGCTAAACGTTATCAAGATACAGTTATGATGGGGCGGACACATGGTGTGCACGCTGAACCGACGACTTTTGGTTTGAAATTAGCGCTTTGGTATTCCGAATTAAAACGCCATAAAGAACGTTTTGAAACAGCGGCAGAAGGCGTTGAAGCCGGTAAAATCAGTGGGGCTGTGGGGACGTTTGCGAATATTCCACCGTTTGTTGAAAGTTATGTTTGTGATCAATTGGGGATTCGGGCTCAAGAAATTTCAACTCAAGTCCTACCGAGAGATTTACATGCTGCTTACGTTGCTGAAATGGCGTTATTAGCGACATCTATCGAGAAATTCGCGACTGAAATTCGTGGTTTACAAAAATCAGAAACGCGCGAAGTGGAAGAATACTTTGCTAAAGGTCAAAAAGGTTCTTCAGCAATGCCCCATAAACGCAATCCAATTGGTTCTGAAAATATCACAGGCTTAACGCGGGTTATTCGCGGTCATATGGTAACGGCTTATGAAGATGTGGCACTGTGGCATGAACGCGATATTTCACATAGCTCCGCTGAACGGATTATTTTACCGGATACAACCATTTTATTAGATTACATTCTCAAACGGTTTACAAAAATTATGACGAACTTGACGGTCTTCCCAGAAAATATGAAACGTAATATGGGTCGGACTTTTGGTTTGATTTATAGCCAACGCGTGTTATTGAAATTGATCGATCACGGCCTTTCAAGAGAAGCGGCCTATGATTTGATTCAACCTAAGACGGCCCGTTCTTGGGATGAACAAATTGATTTCAGACCGTTATTAGAAGCCGACGAACAGGTAATGAGCATTCTAACGCCAGCTGATTTGGATGATGCGTTTGACTATCATTATCATATTCGGCATGTGGCCGAAATTTTTGAGCGTGTTGGTTTGGGTTAAAAATAAACGAACTTTGAAATAGCGATCATTTCAAAGTTTTTTTATGGCAAAACTAAAAACGAACAATTATTAATTATTTTATAAAATAATATGTCTATTGGAGGAAGAAACGATGAGTGAAACGTTACTTTATTCAGGGAAAGCCAAGGACTTATTCTCAACTGACGACCCCGAAGTCTTAAAAATGATTTATAAGGATCAAGCAACTGCTTTAAATGGTAAGCGGAAAGAACAGATTACTGGCAAAGGGGAAGTTAATTATGAAATTTCAAAATTAATTTTTGCTTACTTAAGTCAACAAGGGATCGAAACCCATTTAATCAAAAATGTATCTGAAACCGAACAACTCGTCAAAAAAGTCACCATTATCCCGTTGGAAGTGGTCTTGAGAAATGTGGTCGCCGGAAGCTTTGCACGGAAGTTTGGTCAACCGTTGGGACAACGATTAGAACAACCGATTATTGAATATTATTACAAAAATGATGCTTTGGACGATCCGGCTATTAATATCTCGCAAGCAACGGCTTTGAAACTGGTGACACCTACGGAAGTGGCTACGATTGAAGCGATGACGAAACAGATTAATACTTTGTTGATTAAGTTATTCAATGAAATTGGTATTGATTTAATTGATTTTAAATTGGAATTTGGTCGATATCAAGGACGCTTAATTTTAGCGGATGAATTTTCACCAGATAATTGTCGGCTTTGGGATCAGAAAACACACTCATCATTAGATAAGGATGTTTTCCGCCAGAATAAGGGCGACTTAGTCACGGTCTACGAGACGGTTTTACAACGCTTAACAAAAATGATTGGGGGTTTTGCAAATGTATAACGTGCAAGTTTATGTCACCTATAAAGATTCAGTTCTAGATCCACAAGGTCAAGCGGTTCAAGGTGCGATTCAACGCTTAGGTTTTGAAGGGATCAGTCAAATGCGAATTGGTAAGTTTTTCGAAATGCAAGTGACTGGTACGGATCAAGCCGCTGTGATTGATAAAGTTGAAGCGATTTGCGATCGACTATTGGCTAATCCAAATATGGAACAATACCGCTACGACTTACAATTGGTGGAGGACGCAAAATGAAATTCGCAGTGCTTGTTTTTCCAGGATCGAATTGTGATGCCGATTTATACCACGCAATTGTCGATGTCTGCCATGAAGAAGCGGCTTATGTCTCTTACACAGCAACTAGCTTAGCCGGTTTTGATGCGGTGCTAATTCCAGGTGGCTTTTCATACGGTGATTATTTACGCAGCGGCGCGATTGCTAAATTGGCACCAATTATGACGGCGGTGGTGGCTTTTGCTAAAGCGGGCAAACCGGTTTTAGGAATCTGCAACGGTTTCCAGATTTTGACGGAAGCGGGCTTATTGCCAGGAGCGTTGTTGCCCAATCGCCAAACGCATTTCATTTGCGAAACGGTAACTTTGCAGGTTGAAAATAGCGACACACGCTTTACAAATCAATATGCAAAAGGGACCACGATTGCGTTGCCAATTGCTCACGGTGAAGGTAATTATTATTGTGATCCAGAAACGTTGGCCCAATTGCACGCCAATCATCAAATCGCATTTACTTATACAACTGACGTTAATGGTAGTTTAGACAATATCGCGGGCATCACGAACGAAGCGGGAAATGTTTTAGGGATGATGCCACACCCTGAACGTGCAGTCGAAGCCTTATTGGGCAGTGCGGATGGGCTGGGTGTCTTCCAATCAATTTTGACAACTTTGAAAAGCGGGGTAGTAACTCATGGTGAATAATCCAACGGCAACTGAGATTCAACAAACCAAGTTATACCAACAATGGGGCTTAACCGATAGTGAATACGAATTGATTTGCACTAAAATCTTAAAACGGTTGCCAAACTACACAGAAACGGGTCTCTTCTCAGTCATGTGGAGTGAACACTGTTCTTATAAAAATTCCAAGCCAATCCTTAAAAAGTTTCCAACGGATGGTCCCTACGTCTTACAAGGGCCAGGGGAGGGGGCCGGTATTTTAGATATTGGTGATGGTCAAGCTGTTGTTTTCAAGGCTGAAAGTCATAATCATCCCTCTGCTGTTGAACCTTATGAAGGGGCAGCTACTGGTGTCGGTGGGATTATCCGCGATATTTTTTCAATGGGTGCAACGCCAATCGCGATTTTAGACAGCTTGCGGTTTGGGGAACTCAATGATAACCAAACCAAGTATTTGGTCCAGGAAGTGATCGCTGGGATTGGTGGTTACGGTAATTGTATTGGGATTCCAACAGTTGGCGGTGAAATCAGTTTTGATCCGTGCTATCAAGCTAATCCGCTGGTGAATGCGATGTGTGTCGGTTTGATTGAACAAAAGGATATTCAACAAGGTAAAGCGCGGGGGGCTGGCAACAGCGTATTGTACGTCGGCGCCAAAACAGGCCGCGATGGGATTCACGGGGCCACCTTTGCATCGGATGAATTTGCAGAAGGGAAAGCAACGCAACGCTCGGCCGTTCAAGTCGGCGATCCATTCATGGAAAAATTATTGATGGATGCCTGCTTAGAATTAATTTTGCAACATTCAGATTGGTTGGTCGGGATTCAAGATATGGGGGCAGCTGGATTGGTTTCATCAACTGCTGAAATGGCGGCTAAAGCGGGAACCGGGATGATTTTAGACCTTGACCAAGTACCACAACGCGAAACCGATATGTCTGCTTATGAAATCATGTTATCCGAATCGCAAGAACGAATGGCTTTATGTGTTAAAGCCGGTTATGAAGACCAAGTGATTACCTTATTTAAAGGCTACGACTTAGATGCCGTTCGGATTGGCGAAGTGACAACCAAAGAACAATACCAACTATGGCACCAAGGCCAATTGGTTGCTGATTTACCAGTAGCATCCTTAACAGATGCCGCACCGGTCTATCATAAGGACCAAGCAAAACCAGAACGCTTAGCAACTTTTGCCGCCCAAGCGCCTTATGTGCCTAGATTGACGGACACTCAGGCAATTTGGTTGGCACTATTAAAACAACCAACAATCGCGGATAAAAGTTCGTTCTACCACCACTACGATGCCCAAGTGAAAACCAATACCGTCGTTTTACCTGGTAGTGATGCAGCCGTAGTGCGCATTCGTGGCACCAAAAAGGCCCTTGCGATGACGACTGACTGTAACGGTCGCTATCTTTATCTAGATCCCCACGTGGGTGGCCAAATTGCAGTCGCTGAAGCAGCTCGAAATATTGTCGCTGCTGGTGGGCAACCATTAGGGATTACGGATTGTTTAAACTACGGTAACCCTGAGAAACCGGCTGTTTTCTGGGAATTTGATCAGAGCGCGCAGGGAATTGCCGCTGCTTGTGAGACTTTTGGCACCCCAGTGATTTCGGGAAACGTCTCACTGTATAACGAATTTAACGGAGAAGCGATTTACCCCACACCAATGATTGGGATGGTCGGTTTAATTCGGGACATCGCAGATGTTACCACGCAAGATTTTAAACAAGCCGATGATTTAATTTATTTGATTGGTGAAACTGACGATAACTATGCAGGTAGTGAATTACAAAAGATGCAACAAGGCACTATTTCAGGTCAACTGGGCCATTTCTCATTAGCAACGGAAAAGGCTAATCAAGATCTTGTTTTAAAAGCCATTCAACAAGGGTTGGTTGCTAGTGCACATGATCTATCAGAAGGTGGCTTAGCAGTCGCGCTTTCTGAAGCAACCTTCAAACAAGGTTTGGGGTACCGCGTACAAGTAGATTTGGCTAGTCGTCAATTATTTGCCGAAACACAATCGCGGTTTATTGTGACGGTTAAAGCGACCGACCAAGTTGCTTTTGAACAGATTAGCCACCAATCAGCCCAATTGATTGGTCGGGTAACGGCTAAACCAGTAATGCATATTCAAACGAAAGATGAAACGATTGACTTGACCATTGAAGCGGCCAAGGATGCTTGGGAGGCGGCTTTACCATGCTTAATGAAATCAGAAGCTTAAATGAAGAATGTGGTGTCTTTGGGGTTTGGGGCCATCAAGATGCCAATCAATTAGCCTATTTCGGCCTTCATAGTCTTCAACACCGTGGTCAAGAAGGGGCAGGAATTGTCACTAATGACTACGGCCAGTTAATGGGTTATCGTGATCGGGGCCTACTAGCGGATGTTTTTCGGAAACAGGAAAATTTAGCCCAATTAACAGGTGAAGCGGCTATCGGTCACGTTCGATACGCAACGGCGGGTAGTCACGGTTTAGAAAATATTCAACCTTTCTTGTTTGATTTTGCCGATGGTCAATTTGCATTAGCGCATAACGGCAATTTGACCAATGCGGTCACGTTACGGCGTCAATTGGAAGATGATGGCGCCATTTTAAAGTCTAGTTCTGATTCAGAAATTTTAATGCATCTCATTCGGCGAGCGGCTGGTCCGGATTTGCACACTAAGGTTAAAACAGCCCTCAACCAAATTCACGGTGGTTTTGCCTATGTGCTATTAACGCAGGATTCTTTGATTGCGATGCTTGATCCTAATGGCTTCCGGCCATTGTCGATTGGGCAAATGGCCAATGGGGCGTATGTTGTTGCCAGTGAAACGTGTGCGCTGAATGCGGTCGAAGCGACTTTTATTCGGGACGTACAACCTGGTGAAGTCGTGACAATTGATCGAGATGGCTTACATTCGGATTTCTTCACGACCGAAACGACCCATTCGATTTGCTCGATGGAATATATCTATTTCGCACGACCAGATTCTGATATTTGCGGGATTAACGTCCACGCAGCGCGGAAGCGAATGGGTAAACGATTGGCGGCGGAAACGGGCGTTGATGCCGATATGGTAATCGGGGTACCTAATTCATCGCTCTCCGCAGCGAGTGGGTACGCGGAAGCCAGCGGCCTACCATATGAAATGGGGCTCGTTAAAAATCAATATGTCGGTCGGACCTTTATTCAACCGACACAAGCACTGCGAGAGCAGGGTGTTAACCGCAAGTTAGCAGTTGTTAAAAGTGTCGTGGCAGGTAAACGAATTGTGTTAGTTGATGATTCGATTGTTCGTGGGACTACTAGCAAACACATTGTTAAACGTTTAAAAGAGGCTGGGGCGCTAGAAGTACATTTACGAGTTGCTTCACCGCCGTTGAAATACCCGTGTTTTTACGGGATTGACATTCAAACGCGTGAAGAATTAATCGCTGCGCGCCAAAGTGTGGCTCAAATGTGTGAAACAATCGGTGCTGATTCGTTGGCCTTTTTGAGTCAAGAAGGTTTGATTGATGCGATTGGCTTACACCAAGATGCACCGTATTCAGGGTTATGTATGGCGTATTTTAACGGCGATTATCCAACGCCGCTATACGATTATGAAGCAGATTATCAAGCGAGTCTAAAACAAGATAAGGAGTAATCGAGATGACAGATGCTTACCAAAAAGCGGGCGTCGATGTGACGGCTGGTTACGAAGTCGTTGCCCGCATCCAAAAAAAAGTAGGGGCTGATAATCACAATATTGGCAGCTTTGGCGGACAATACGCGCTAGAAATGGCCCAGTATCAAAAGCCGGTGTTGGTCTCGAGTACGGATGGTGTCGGTACGAAATTGATGGTGGCTTTTGCGGCTGACCAACATGCGACCATCGGGATCGATTGTGTGGCGATGTGTGTCAACGACATTGTTGCACAAGGTGCGCAACCGTTATACTTCTTAGACTATTTAGCGACTGGTAAAACTGATCCCGATAAGATTGAAGACATCGTCGCTGGCGTGCTTGAAGGTTGCAAGCAAGCCAATATGGCTTTAATTGGCGGTGAAACGGCCGAAATGCCTGGTATGTATGCGGCTAAGCACTATGACGTGGCCGGTTTTGCAGTTGGGATTGCTGAACAAGATGCGCTAGTGACCGGCAAAACGATCCAAGCGGGCGACGTGCTGATTGGATTAGCGTCTAGCGGTATTCACTCCAATGGTTATTCGTTGGTTCGCAAAATCTTTTTTGAGCAAAATAATTTGACGGTGGCCAGCCAATTACCTGAGTTGCCGGGTAAACCACTGGGAGACTGGTTATTAACGCCTACTAAGATTTATGTTGAAGACTTACAGCCACTACTGCAACAACGGGTGATTAAAGGCGCCGCGCATATTACAGGCGGCGGTTTTATCGAAAACGTCCCCCGGATGCTGCCGGCTGATTTAGCGGCCCACTTAACGTTGGGCAGTTGGCCAATCCTACCGATTTTTAAGGCCTTACAACAATATGGGCAACTTGCTGAAATGGAGATGTATAACATCTTCAATATGGGGATTGGGATGGTCTTGGCGGTTGCGCCAGAAGAAGCACCAGCCGTTTTAGCGCAATTGAATGCCAAACAAGAACAAGCTTATCAGATTGGGACCGTTCAAAAACGGCAACAAGCGGCGGTTGAATTGGTGACGACCAAATGAGAGTGGCAATTTTTGCATCTGGCACAGGCAGTAACTTCGAAGCAATCGCCGATAATCAACGCTTGCAACAAGCGGGTCTTGAAATTGTCCAACTGATTTGCGATCGTCCGCAAGCCGCCGTGATTGAAAAGGCGCAACGGCGCCAAGTGCCGGTGTCGGTTTTGGCACCACGTCAGTTTGAAAATCGTCAAGCTTACGAACAGGCTGTTGTTACTCAGTTGGCGCCTTTGGCAGTTGATTATATTATCTTGGCGGGCTACATGCGAATCATCACGCCCGTTTTACTAGGGGCTTATCCTCAGCGGATTATCAATATCCATCCGGCATTGCTACCGTCTTTTCCGGGGATTCATGGGATTGAAGATGCGTATCGTGCCAAAGTGAGTGAAACTGGCGTGACGGTCCACTATATCGATGAAGGGGTGGATACGGGGCCGATTATCGCCCAAGCAACCGTTCCGGTGAAACCAAATGATACGTTAGCAACGCTAGAAGCACGCGTTCACGCGGTTGAACATCAATTATATCCAGCTGTGATTTATGATTTAATTCAAAAAAATAATTAAAGGGAGCTTTTAACACATGAAAAGAGCATTGATTAGCGTTTCAGACAAAACGGGTATTGTGGCATTTGCCCAAGGATTAGTAGCGGCAGATTTTGAAATTATTTCAACCGGTGGCACTTTTAGCGCCTTGGAAAAAGCGGGTGTGCCAGTGACGCCCATTGATGAAGTGACCCATTTTCCTGAAATGTTAGACGGTCGGGTTAAAACCCTCCATCCCAATATTCACGGTGGTCTATTGGCTAAGCGTGATGAACCAACACATATGGCGGCACTTGCTGAACACGAGATTACACCGATTGATCTTGTCTGTGTTAACCTCTATCCCTTTAAAGAAACGATTCAAAAACCAGAGATTACCCAAGCGCAAGCGATTGAACAAATTGATATTGGTGGTCCATCAATGTTGCGTTCAGCTGCTAAAAACTTTAAGTCAGTGTACGTCGTGGTGGATCAAGCCGACTATGACGAAACATTGGCACAATTGCAACAAGATGATGTCACTTACCGCCGCCATTTAGCCGCTAAAGCATTCCGGCACACTGCTGCATACGATAGTTTGATTGCCGGGTATCTATCAGATGCCGATGCGGTTGAATTCCCTGAAAAACTTTCCTTAACATACGACTTCAAACAAGCGTTACGTTACGGCGAAAACGCCCATCAAAAAGCTGCCTTTTACCAAAGTGCTTTACCAAGCGCCTTTTCGATTGCTTCTGCCCATCAATTGCACGGGAAAGAATTGTCTTACAATAATATTAAGGATGCAGATGCAGCGATTAAAGTCGCCGCAGAATTCAGCGAACCATGCGTGGTGGCGATGAAACACATGAATCCTTGTGGCGTTGGTTTGGGAACAACTATCTACGATGCTTGGCAAAAAGCTTTTGCAGCCGATTCCGTCTCAATTTTTGGTGGCATCATTGCCTTGAACCGCGAAGTAGACGTTCAAACAGCCAATGCTTTGCATGAATTATTCTTGGAAATTGTTATTGCCCCAAGCTTTGCACCAGAAGCGTTAGCAATTCTTGAAAAGAAAAAGAATATCCGTTTGATGACACTTGATTTTGAACAAGCCGCTAAAGCGGATCGGTTCGAAACAGTTTCGGTCTTAGGTGGTCTATTGGTTCAAGAAAGAGATCGCTTAACGGATCAAGCATCTGAATTGAAGACGGTCACGACTAAAGCCCCAACTGAAGATGAAAAAGAAGCGCTCCTATTTGCGCAACGCGTGGTAAAACACGTCAAAAGTAACGCGATTGTTGTCGCAACTAAAGATCAAACGTTGGGCGTTGGTGCCGGTCAGATGAACCGAGTTGGCTCCGTTAAAATTGCGTTGGAACAAGCACTAGCTAATGGGATGCAAGCACCATTCGTGTTAGCATCAGATGCCTTTTTTCCAATGGACGATAGTGTGGCCTACGCTGCTGAACACGGCATTACAGCGATTATTCAACCTGGTGGATCAATTAAAGATCAAGATTCAATCGACATGGCGAACCAAAAAGGGGTCAGCATGGTCTTTACAAATCGACGTCATTTTAAACATTAAGAGGTGGCAATTAAATGGATATCTTGGTGATTGGCAGTGGTGCGCGTGAGCATACACTGGCACGTGAACTACTAAAAAGTGAACAAGTTGAACAGGTCTATTGCTTACCTGGGAACCCGGGGATGCAATTGGACCAGATAAAAACGGCCGCAATTGACGTCAATGATTTTGAGCAGTTAATTGTGTTTGCTAAAAAACAGGCGGTGGCTTACACCGTCGTTGGCCCAGAACAACCGTTAGTCGCTGGGATTGTGGATGCTTTTCAAGCCGCGGGTTTAGCAATTTTTGGCCCGGCGAAGCAGGCTGCGGCATTGGAGGGTTCAAAAACATTTGCCAAAAAAATGATGGCTCAGGCCCAAGTGCCCACCGCACAATATCAAACGGTGACTAACGAATCAGAGGCGCTATACGCGTTGGAAGGGCGCTCATTGCCAATCGTCATCAAGGCGGATGGCTTAGCCGCTGGTAAAGGCGTTGTCATTGCCGAAAGCTTGGCGGATGGCTTAGCAGCCGTTCGACGGTTCTTCAAACAAGGGCGCCGTCAGATCCTCATCGAAGACTATTTGATCGGGGAGGAGTTCTCGCTAATGGCGCTAGTAGCTGATGATCAAGTTTACCCGTTGCCAATTACCCAGGATCATAAGCGGGCCTTTGAAGGTGACCGGGGGCCGAATACCGGTGGGATGGGCGCCTATTGTCCAGTACCGCAAATTAGTGATCAAATGGTACAAACGGCAGTTGAAACGATTATCAAACCAGTTGTGGCAGCGATGGCCGCTAATGGCACACCGTTTACCGGCGTTTTATATGCAGGATTAATTGCGACCGCAACTGGGATCAAAGTAATTGAGTTCAACGTACGCTTTGGCGATCCGGAAACTCAAGTGGTGTTACCACGTTTGCAAGGTGATTTAGCGCAAGTCTTTCAGCAATTATTAACCCATCAGCAACCGACTTTGGACTGGCAAGCAGATGGTGTGACGTTAGGGGTTGTGGTGGCCGCTAAAGGGTATCCAAATCAAACGCCGGCAATTTTTCAGTTGGCACCAACTGCTCGTTTTAAAGCGGCTAATAGTCAGTTTAGCTTTGCCGGTGTGGTAGCAACAACCGGGGGCTTAATGAGTGCTGGTGGCCGTTTATATACGGCCGTTTATACGGCACCCACAATGGCGCAAGCGCGGGTCCAAATTGAAGCCGATTTACAATCGGTGGCCAATCCGCAAAGCTTTTTCCGCCGAGACATTGGGTTTAAAAGTCAAATGTAAGAAAGCGAGTACAAATGTTTGCTAATCACTATGTAAGTGCTATATCATGATCCTATTGACAAAAAGAAAGAGGCAATTATTATGACATATCATACAAGTGACGCAGAACACCCAGTTGATGTTTTAAACCTAGCATCGCTAGAGGGTCGTGTGAAGGAACGAATGGAAGCAGGTGCCTTTGGCTATATTCGTGGCGGTTCAGAAGATGAATGGACAATGGCTGAAAATACCAGTGCCTTCAATCAAAAAAAGATTATGCCCCGTGTTTTACAAGGGGTTGAACATGCTGATTTGCACACAAAATTGTGGGATATTGATTTGAAGACGCCGATTATTCAAGCCCCTTCAGCAGCACAAGGCTTAGCCCACGAAAAAGGTGAAGTAGATACTGCCAAAGGGATGGCCGCAGCTGCGCCTGATGCACCACAATTCTTCCAACTTTATATGAGTAAAGACGATCAATTTAATGAATTCTTACTACAAAAAGCAGTTAAAGCAGGCGTTAAAGCGATTATTTTAACAGTGGATTCGACATTAGGCGGTTATCGTGAAGCAGATATCCAAACAAAATTCCAATTCCCATTACCAATGCCTAATTTAGCAGCTTATAGTAACTCAGATGGTGCTGGCAAAGGCATTTCAGAAATCTATGCTGCTGCTAAACAAGGCATTGTCCCAGAAGATATTCAAAAGATTAAAGAAATCACGCACTTACCCGTTATCGTTAAAGGAATTCAATCACCTGTTGATGCTGAATTAGCCATCCAAGCAGGCGCTGATGGTATTTGGGTGTCAAATCACGGTGGTCGTCAACTAGATGGTGGACCTGCTTCTTTTGAAGTTTTACCATTAGTGGCACAACAAGTTGCCAAACGGGTGCCAATCATCTTTGATAGTGGCGTTCGTCGTGGTGAGCACGTCTTTAAAGCACTTGCTAGTGGGGCTGATTTGGTCGCAATTGGGCGTCCAATTATTTACGGATTAAACTTAGGGGGCGCACAAGGCGTAACCTCTGTGATTGATCATTTGAACCATGAATTGTCAATCACAATGCAATTAGCTGGTACTAAGACAATCGATGCCGTCAAAGAAACGACATTACTTGATTAATTTGGATTCAAAAGCGCTAGGACTTTTGTCTAGGCGCTTTTTTTGTCAGGAAATCTTCTCTTTTCTTTTGAAAATCTGTCAATCATTATTCATATTTAACCACTAAACTATGGCTATTATGTTAATAGAAAGCGTGGTGTGGATGATGAATAAAATGGGTGTCTTTATGAGTTTAGTTGTGACGTTCGTGGTCGGGGTGGTTGTTGGCTGGCAAGTTTTAGGAACTAAGGCAGTGACGCAAGAAAAATTGCCAACAACGACTGAAATATCGCAAAGTCGCCAAACCAATAACTTACAACCTGATCAAAATAGTGATGAAGGTCCAACGGAAGATCAGCCGCAAACAAGCGAGAGTCAATCGACGGCGGATGCAACAACGGTTTAATCTGGTGGGCATTAATGCTATACTAAAGGTCCTTGGCAGGGGCACAAACAGCACAAAAAGAGGCGGACTTCAGGACAAATGTAAATTTGCCTGAAAGTCCGCCTTTTGTTGTTTAAAATTAATGCCGGTTGACAGTCGGTAAGTCCGCTAAGAATAGTTCGCTTGCGACTAAGCCGATTAAACTTAAAATAAAGTAAATCCAGTGGGCACCGCTCCCCCAACCAAAGAGGCTAGCGTCAATGCCAACTAAAATAATGAAAATAAGACAATTAAGCACTAGTCCGATTCGAAATGTTAATTGGCTAGCAACTACAGCGAATAATACGATTGAAAGAAAAATAGTAAAGAATGCAGAAATCAAAATAACGACCACCTAACACTGTCCGATTTAAGATACTTGTTTCATTCTACTATAAGAAATAGCCGACGACAATTAAATTTAGGTGTGAGTTATTGAATCGAAAGAGATCCGATTAAAAAAACGAACTTTAAAAGCAAATGCTAGACAGTTATCAAAAAAACAGGCTATACTAGACGCGAAGTAGCCAAAGAATGGGGGAACCGAAATGGTTCGTGAAAGCAATCCTGAAACGACCGACCCACGTGTTCAGCGGACAAAACAGCAATTACGCCGAGCGCTGGTTGAACTATTAAAAACAGCGACCACTAAAGAAATTTCAATTCAAGCGATTACTAAAAATGCACAGATTACCCGGGGGACTTTTTACCTCCATTATGAAGATAAAACAGATTTTATTCAAAAAGCAGTACAAGATTTAATTCGGGATTTATACCAAACAGTGACAATCCAAAATGATAAGTTGGCGCAACCCTATCAGCAAATCAATTTATTAGCGTTATTTGAATATGTTGAACGCCGCCAAGATGCCTTTAAAGTATTCCATAAAAATGATATGAGTTTGGCTTTTAAACAGCAATTAACGACCGAAATGCGGCGGCGAATTGAAGCCTATCTCAATAATTTATTTCAAGAGGCAACCCAGTCTGATCAGATTGAATTGAGTATCACAGCCGATTATCTTGCTGGTGCGAGTTTAGTGCTCGTTTTCAAGTGGATTGAAGATGGATTAGTCTATTCACCACGCTACATGGCTAAGATGCTTTATCAACTTGTTCAGATGCCAAACATGGCTTTTAATGTGGCTGGATTCTTCGTTGAAGCGTAAATAGCTATTGACTCGATCGCAAATATTTGATATCATATGAACGTTGTAATTGTGAGCTCCACAGCTGCAACCGCGCATACTAAGGCATTAAGTACTATTATTAGTCACCTTAGTTGGCGAGTCTAAGAAAAAATAGGAGGTGCACACATGTACGCAATTATCAAAACAGGTGGCAAACAATATAAGGTAGAAGCTGGTCAAGCAATCTACGTTGAAAAGTTAGCCGCAGAAGCTGGCGAAAAAGTAACTTTTGATCAAGTTATTTTAGTTGGTGGTGAAACAACTAAGGTTGGTACACCAAACATTGATGGTGTTACTGTTGATGGTACTGTTGAAAAACAAGGGCGCGAAAAGAAAGTTGTTACTTTCAAATACAAACCTAAGAAACACAGTCATCAAAAGAAGGGTCATCGTCAACCATATACTAAAGTGATGATCGACGCTATCAACGCCTAATTGAGGGAAATAAGATGATTAAGGCTGACTTTATCGTCAATGCGGATTCGCAAATTATTTCTTTTCAAATTACGGGTCATGCTGACTCGGGTCCTTACGGGAGTGATATCGTTTGTGCAGCTGTTTCAGCCGTCTCAATTGGGACGATTAACAGTTTGCAAAAGCTCGCTGGTTTTGAACCAGAGGTAGAAGCAGATAACCTAAATGGTGGTTTGTTAACCTGTCAAGTGCCGGCAACGGTTACGGGACAAGCTTTGGCAACGGCGCAAATTCTCTTGCAGAATTTGCAACTGACGCTCGAAGATATTACGCAACAATACGGGCAGTACATTCAAGTACAAACAAAACGTAAATAGACAGTTAATAAACAGGAGGTGCATTTAGATGTTACAAATGAATTTACAATTCTTCTCTCACCATAAGGGTGGCGGTTCAACAACTAACGGCCGTAACTCTGCAGGTCGTCGTTTAGGTTCTAAACGTGCTGATGGCCAAACTGTTACAGCTGGTTCAATCCTTTACCGTCAACGCGGTACAAAGATTCATCCAGGTGAAAATGTTGGTCGCGGTGGCGATGACACATTATTTGCTCTTGTCGAAGGTGTCGTTCGTTTCGAACGTTTCGGTAAAAACAAGAAGAAAGTTTCTGTTTATACAGCAGAAGCTAAATAATGCTTTAAAAACACTCACATTTCGTGAGTGTTTTTATTTGCTTAAGATTTGTCAGGCTGATTTGTATAAATCGGCCATAACTGGTATACTTGTAACTCAAGCAACAAACCATTGACAATCTAACTGTGAGTGCGAATCGCTAACAAGAAGCGATTTAGCATAACTGAAGGGATTGGCTTTGGCCAATCCCTTTTTTACATACAATCAGTTTAAACGACTGGAAAGACTTGCTTTTAAACCTGATTTCTTGCTATGATTAGGGCAATGGCATCCTTTTAAAAAAGTACGGAGGAAATATTAATGTTATCAGTTAACGATTTTAAAAACGGCTTAACAATCGAATTTGACAACAACCTATGGCGAGTGGTTGAATTCCAACATGTTAAACCTGGTAAGGGTGGCGCTTTTGTCCGCTCAAAACTTAAGAATTTAAGAACCGGCGCTAACCAAGAAAAAACATTCCGTTCAACTGAAAAAGTTGAAAGAGCAATCATTGATACGAAATCAATGCAATATCTTTATGCAGATGGTGACAACCACGTCTTCATGGATACAGATACTTATGAACAATTAGAATTACCAGCAGCACAAATTCAAGATGAATTAAAATTCTTGAAAGAAAACATGCAAGTTTCAATCATGATGTTTGGGAGCGAAACCTTAGGGGTTGAACTACCTAAGACAGTTGATTTGGCAGTTGCTGCAACAGAACCTGGTGTGCGTGGCGATACATCTTCGGGTGGTACAAAACCAGCAACACTGGAAACAGGCTTAGTGGTTCAAGTACCATTCTTCATTAACGAAGGTGATGTATTAACAATTAATACGTCAGATAGTACTTACATTTCGCGTGCCTAACAGCAGCGTTTAACTGCTGGTAAGAATTTGTTAGGAGGGTTATTGATGGCTGAAGAAACAAATATTGTACTAGATACGCAAGAAAATTCATTGGGTAAGATCCAAATGGCACCTGAAGTGGTGGAAGTCATTTTAGGCATTGCCGCAAGCCAAATTGAAGGCGTTCATCAGATGCGTGGAACGATTTCATCATCGATTAACGAATTATTTGGTCGTTCAAATCATGGTAAGGGTGTCACTTTAAAAGTGATTGATGGCAAAGTTAATGCAGACGTTTATGTCTACCTTAATTATGGCGTTTCTGTCCCTAAGGTGGCCCTTGCCATGCAAGAAGCCTTGAAAGAACAGTTATTATTTATGACTGATTTAGAATTAGCGGAAGTCAACGTACATGTTGTTGGCGTCGTAACCGAAAAAACACAAAATATTATTGATCCAGATGATTTATTTAACGATGAAACACCTGATCTAAATGGAGACCAACCTTAATGCCTAATTTTAATCGACACCAAATTCGACAAGCAGCTTTTCAAGTGCTGTTTACACTCAATGCGAATCAATCTTTAGAATTAGAGGATGCTTATCAAGCCGTCTTGACGATGGATCAATTTGATGCTGAAGAAGTGACACCAGTTGAAGTGCCTGCTTACTTGGCTTTCTTAGTATCAGGTGTAACTGAAAATCAAGCCGCTCTTGATGCAGCATTAACCCCTTATTTGAAAAAAGGTTGGCAGCTTTCTCGGTTGGCAAAACCAGACCTTATTATTTTACGATTAGGTTTGTTTGAAATGCAAAACTCAACCGAAGCACCTGCTAAAGTCGCTTTGAATGAAGCACTTGAACTTGCAAAACAATTTACAGATGATCAAGCAAAAGGTTTTATCAACGGCGTGTTATCTAAATTCGTTGAAGCTTAGTCATAAAATGACAAAATAAAAGTAAATTGATTAACTAGTAAAATACGAACGAAATTCCTCAAAACACGTTAAAAGTATTTTTTTAGCGTGTTTTTTTAGGTTTAATGATAATTTATCAACCCGAAATGCTAAAAAAACGACTGTTTATGTTAAAATGGAATTATCAAATATCGATATATAGGGGCTGTAAATTTTGGAATTACTAGATGGTAGAGCACTTGCAAATGAATTGACACACGCACAACAAACAGCGGTTAAAACACTTAAAGTACAAGGTGTAACGCCTAAATTAGTAGTCATCATGGTCGGCGATGATCCAGCGAGTGCGATTTATACGCAAAGTAAGCAAAAAAGAGCAACCAAAATTGGAATGGCTTCAGAATTGAAGCGTCTATCAGCTGAAACGACCGAAGCTGAATTGTTGGCCTTAGTAAAAACGCTGAATGACGATCGTACCGTTGATGGTATTTTGGTGCAATTGCCATTGCCAAAACAAATTAATGAAGATCATGTCATCCAAGCAATCGATGCCAAAAAAGATGTTGATGGTTTTAGTCCCGTTAATATTGGACAATTATGGCTCAACCAACCAGGCTTAGTGGCCTGCACCCCTAATGGGATTATGCGCTTATTGGCTGCCCACAAGATTGACGTAGCCGGTAAAAACGTTGTGATTGTCGGTCGGAGTAATATTGTCGGCCGTCCTTTAGCAGCGTTGATGCTCAATGCTAACGCGACGGTGACAATCGCCCATAGTCGCACAGCAAATCTAAAAGCCTTAACTAAAACGGCCGATATTTTGGTAGCAGCCATTGGTAAACCACACTTTTTCGGCGTTGATGCTGTCAAAGAAGGGGCAGTGGTCATCGATGTCGGGATTAACCGCCTTGAAGACGGCTCTGTTACTGGCGATGTTGATTTTGAAGCTCTTCAAACACACGTCAGCGCGATGACACCAGTACCACGAGGTGTCGGGCCAATGACGATTACAATGTTAATGGAACAAACGATTGAAATTGCAAAGGAACGTGTCAAACGTGGTTAAACCAACTGATTATTTAACAGTCACCGCTTTAACGCAATATTTGAAAGCTAAATTTGAACGTGATCCGTATTTGGATCGGGTTTATTTGACTGGTGAAATTTCCAACTTCCGCTTACGGCCTAATGCGCATCAATATTTTAGTTTGAAGGATAATAAAGCTAAAATTAGTGCCATTATGTTTAAGTCGGCCTTTGAAAAGGTGAAGTTCACGCCGGAAGAAGGGATGAAAGTCCTCATTGTTGGCCGAATTTCGCTATACGAAGCCTCTGGTAACTATCAAATCTATGTCGAACGTATGGAACCTGATGGCCTAGGTGCCCTGTATCAAGCCTATGAGCAATTAAAGGCGAAGTTAGCAACGGAAGGCTTGTTCGATGCCCCTAAGCAACCTCTAGTCCGTTTTCCAAAACGAATTGCGGTCATTACGAGTCCTTCCGGGGCAGTGATTCGCGATATTATTACGACTACCCAACGGCGTTATCCGATTGCACAGTTAGTGTTGTTCCCAGCAGTTGTTCAAGGTGACGGTGCGGCTGATGTTTTAGTTGAGCGACTTAAACAGGTTAATGAACACGGCGACTTCGATACGATTATTATCGGTAGGGGTGGTGGCTCGATTGAAGATCTATGGCCGTTTAATGAAGAACGCGTTGCACGTGCGATTGTGGCTAGTCAAATTCCGGTCATTTCATCAGTAGGTCATGAAACCGATACGACGATTGCTGATTTGGTCGCAGATGTTCGAGCAGCAACACCAACTGCGGCAGCCGAATTAGCAACACCTGTTTTAACGGATGAAATTTTAAAATTACAACAACAGCGTTTGCGGTTATACCAAGCCTTTTCAAAAACCGTTGTGCTTAATAAAAAACAACTCGATCATTTGCAAAATAGCTATGTCTTGAAACAGCCTAAACGTTTGTATGATGGCTATCTCCAAAATGTCGATCAATTACAACGGCGCTTATTGACTGCACAACAGCAACTCTTAAAGGACCGGCGTCAACAGGTTCAATTGTTGCAACAACGGTTAACGGCACAATCACCACTGATGGCGGTGCGACAAGCGCAAAAAGATGTTACTGAACAACAACGGCGTTTAAACCAAGCAATGAATCGTTTAATGGCTGATCGCCGGCAAAAGGCCGCGCAAGCCATTGCCGCGCTCGATTTGGTCAGTCCGTTGAAGATTTTAGGGCGCGGTTTCGCCTATGTGACGGATGATCAGCAACAAGTCCTGAAAAAGGTGGCTGATTTTAAGGCCCAACAACCGATTGAATTACACGTTCAAGATGGGTTAGTAACAGCTGAAGTTGTTGCAACCCATAAAGGAGAAGAATAAAATGGCAGAAAAAAAATTAACGTTTGAAGAAAATTTAGCGCAACTAGAAGTGATTGTTAACGAATTGGAAACGGGCGATGTCCCGCTTGAAAAAGCAATGACGGCCTTTCAAGAAGGCGTCAAGCTCAGCCAAACACTCGAAGAAACATTGAGCCAAGCTGAAAAGGCAATGGCTAAAGTAATGGCCGATAACGGCGAAGAAGTGCCATTAGATGCTGAGGATCAACAGTAATGGCTGATTTCAAACAATTAGCGGCACACGAATTACCGCAGTTTGATGCTTATTTAAAGCGTGAATTAGCGAAAATTCAAGAACCAACCTTACAAAAAGCGATGACGTACTCGGTCATGGTAGGTGGTAAACGATTACGGCCGCTCTTGTTATTTGCAGTCTTAGAAAGTGCCGGTCAAAGCATTGATGAGACGGCTTTTAGAGCTGCGGGTGTGCTTGAATTAATCCATAGTTATTCGTTGATTCACGATGATTTACCTGCAATGGACAACGATGATTTACGGCGCGGCCAACCGACGAACCATAAGGTCTTTGGTGAAGCTGAGGCTATTTTGGCTGGTGATGGGTTATTAACACTTGCGTTTGAATGGTTAGCGACATTAAACGTGACCGCAGAACAACGAATCGAACTTGTTCGGTTGTTAGCGCAAGCGGCCGGTGCTAACGGGATGGTTGCGGGGCAAATCGAAGATATTGAAGGCGAGTACAAAACGTTGACGTTAGCCCAATTACAACAGGTTCATCATCTTAAAACAGGTTGTTTAATTGAAGTCGCGGTGGCCATGGGCGCTGTCTTAGCGCAACTTGGTGAGGTTGAAACAACTGCTTTACGCGGTTTTGCGCAACAATTTGGTTTGGCCTTTCAGATTCAAGATGATATCTTAGATGTCACCAGTACCACTGCGGAAATGGGCAAAGCTGTTCATAAAGATGCCGCAGAACAAAAGAATACCTTCCCCATTTTATTGGGGTTGTCCGGTGCGCAAGAAGCACTTCACACGACTTGCCAACAAGCACAACAACAACTGGCGCAAGTCACGACTTTTGACCGGACTTTATTAAATAGTTTTTTGGACTATTTCAACGAATAGGAGAACAGATGAAAAAAGAACGGGTAGACGTACTATTAGTACAACAAGGTTTATTTGAATCACGGGAACAAGGCAAGCGGGCAATTATGGCTGGTGAAGTTTATGGGAAAAATGATGAACGAATTGACAAGCCCGGCGAAAAAATCGACGCCGAAACCGTATTAAGAGTTAAAGGGCACAAAATCCCATACGTGGGTCGCGGTGCTTTGAAATTGGCGAAGGCCATCGATGTTTTTGATATCGATCTTAAAGATAAATTAACGCTGGATATCGGTTCATCAACAGGTGGGTTCACCGATGTTGCGTTGCGTAATGGCGCACGGCGCTGTTATGCGCTTGATGTGGGTTATAATCAATTGGCCTGGAAGTTGCGTGAAGATCCCCGCGTAGTGGTCATGGAACGGGTTAATTTCCGTTATAGCCAACCAGAGGACTTTACTGATGGATTACCAGACTTTGCAATGACCGATGTTTCCTTTATTTCGTTGCATAAGATTTTGGTACCTTTAAAACCAATTCTCAAACCTAATTGTGATGCGGTGGCTTTAATTAAGCCCCAATTTGAAGCGGGTCCAGCTAATGTAGGTAAAAACGGGATTGTCCGTGATCCTAAAGTTCATAAAAATGTTGTGACAGATATCGTCAACTTTAGTTTAGCAACAGGCTACGATGTTTTAGGCCTTGATTTTTCACCGATTAAAGGTGGCGAAGGGAACATCGAGTTCTTGATCCATCTTAGAAATACAGAAGCCGAGACGGGCACACTTGCTGAAAATGTGAATATTGATGCGGTTTTAGAACGATCTTATGCAGAATTAAAACGACCTTCTGGAAAATAATGCATAAATCTTTGTGTTTTATGTATAAATACGCTATCATGTGAGTTAGAATTGTTATTCACAAGAAGAGGTGTTTTTGATGCGTAAAGTAGACCGACAACGACTGTTGAGAAATTTAATTCAAACTCATGAAATTGAACGCCAAGAAGATTTTGTTAAACTCTTGCAGGCGGAACAAATTGAGGTCACGCAGGCCACGATTTCGCGTGATATCAAAGAAATGCAACTGGTAAAAGTCCCTAATGCGGACGAAGGCTATCACTATAGCTTACCGCTTGAAAAAAAATTAGATGTTAAAGAAAAATTGCGACGGACATTACGGGATGCCTATGTGACCCATAATCAACAGGATTATTTTGTGGTGATTAAGGCGCATCCTGGTAATGCACCAGCAATTGCAAGTTTATTAGATCAATTACAATCCGAAGATATTTTTGGGACAATTGGTGGCGATGACACGGTCCTGATTATTTGTAAATCTGAGGAACAAGCAAAACAGTTCAGAGTATTTATCGAAGACTTGCTAAAGTAATTTAGCAAGTTTTTTTAAGATTAGGACCAGGTGAAAGGGGCATTTTCAAATGCTACAAGAATTAGTCATTCACGACTTTGCAATTATAGATCAATTGGCCATTAGTTTCGATGAAGGGATGACGGTTCTTTCTGGTGAAACAGGGGCCGGGAAATCGATTATTATCGACGCGGTTGGCCTGCTCGCTGGTGGTCGAGGGTCACAGGATTTTATCCGAACCGGTGCGAAAAAAGCGACGTTAGAGGGCTTGTTTACATTACCCGAAAACGCCACGACTGCCGCGCTTTTAGCTGAATATGGGATTGAACACGATGATCAAACCATTTTATTACAACGTGATTTGGCATTAAACGGGCATAATGTTTGCCGCGTTAATGGGCATCTGGTCAATACCACGACGCTTAAAAAGATTGGAGAAACATTAGTTGATATTCACGGTCAAAACGAACATCAAGAATTAATGTATCCTGATCGCCATCTAGGCTTGTTGGATGAGTTTGCCCACACAACCTTGGCGAGTGCTAAGGCGGCCTATCAAGAAACCTATCAGGCTTACCGGCAAACGGAAAAAGCATTGAAGAAAAAGCAACAAAATGAGCAGGAATGGGCCCAACGCCTTGATATGCTTAAATTTCAAACTAATGAAATTGACGCAGCGCAATTACAACCAGATGAAGAAAGTAAGTTAATCGAAGAACGCGCGAAACTCAGCAACTTCCAACGGATTAATCAGGCCTTGCAAGCTAGTCGCGCCATTTTATCTGGTGAGGAAGGCAACGCGCTAGATCAAATCGCGATTGCAATGAATCAAATGCAAGAAATTGCGGAATTAGATCCTGAATTCAAAAGAATTGCTGATAATCTACAAACAGGCTATTACACACTGCAAGATAGCGGTAGTGATATTAGTCGGGAAGTCGATAATCTTGAATGGGACGAAGCACGCTTGGATGAAATTGAACAGCGCTTAGAAACAATCAATAATCTCGAACATAAATATGGCGATTCAATTCCTGAAATTTTGGCTTATGGGGCGCAAATTACCAAAGAATTGCAAGCAATGCAGGCCACCGAAGCCAATGCAAGCGAATTAGAGCAACAATTTGAACAACAACAAGCCCAATTGCTGGAAGAAGCAGCCGTTCTTTCTGAGAAACGCCAAGCAGCTGCTCAACAGTTGGAAAAGGCTGTTCACCAACAACTCAAAGCGCTCTACATGGCTAAAACGGTTTTCAAAGTTGAATTTGCCACGGTTGATAATCAGCAATTTATGCGCAGCGGTCGGGACAAAGTTGAATTTTATATTCAACCTAATCCGGGTGAGAAGCTACGGCCGCTTGCCAAGACTGCTTCTGGTGGGGAATTATCCCGATTGATGTTGGCGCTTAAAACGATTTTCTCAGAATCACAAGGCGTTACCAGCATTATTTTTGATGAAGTTGATACTGGGGTCAGTGGGCGTGTTGCGCAAGCAATTGCCAATAAAATTAGCGAAATTGCCCAACACTCACAAGTCCTCTGTATTACGCATTTGCCACAAGTAGCGGCGATGAGTGATCATCAATACCAAATTCAAAAACAAATTAAACAAAACCGCACAGAAACATCAATCCAAAAGGTAACCGGTAAAAAACGCGTTGCTGAACTGGCTCGTATGTTGGCGGGGACAGAAGTGACGGAATTAACGCTAGAACACGCCCAAGAATTAGTGGACCTCGCAGAAACTGCTAAAGCACAGATTAGACAAGCTTAATAAAGAAGGGGTTAGTACTTGTTGTCCTAACCCCTTCTTTAACGGTCATCGTCTATTGTTAGTTATTTTTTGAGATGTAGCGGATTTGATTTAAAGTAACGATTTTATAAAGATTAGAGTGATTTTCTTTTAACAAGTAAGTTTGTTCGTCGAGTTGCTTAATCAAGCGCCCATTGACTTGTTCGATGTGCTCGGCCACGTTAAATTGGATAGCCAAACGGTAATGGCGATCAAAAGCTTGCATCATATAAAGTTGAATTTGGCTAGGTTGCATCTGGGGTTGTTCGATTAATTCTTGGGTATCATCGAGTTCGAAAAAGCGTTGATACCGTTTCACCAATTCATGACTAAAGCCGACTACTGCTGATTGTTTGATTTCCATAACGTGTTGTCCTCCGAACGTTTGTTTGTATTTCCATTATACGAACAAACGTTCTAATCTGCAAGCGCAAATTTAAATTTTTTTCGTGTATAATAGATTAAACGATGAGAAAGGGTGATTTGATGAGTGATATCAACTACGAAATTATGGCTGAAATTGGGGTCATTAGTGAAAATAAGGCGGGCTGGAAGAAAGAATTGAACTTAATTGCTTGGAATGGTCGCGCACCTAAATTTGATTTACGGGACTGGGCACCCGATCATGCGAAGATGGGCAAGGGCATCACGCTCACCAATGAGGAAGTTGCACAATTGCAAACAATATTAAATGAGATGAACCTAAAGTAGACTTGTAATTGGCAGTCATCTAGTGATAAAATAGAACTTAACTATTTTATAAAAGAAGAGGGAATTACGTAGATGTCCAATCGAGGAATGTTGATCGTTTTATCTGGCCCATCAGGGGTTGGTAAAGGAACTGTCCGTCAAGCAATGCTAGAAGATGAATTTCGTGATTTTCACTATTCAGTTTCGATGACGACTAGAAAGCCAAGACCAGGCGAACAAGATGGTGTTGACTACTATTTTGTGAGCAAAGAAGAATTTGAGCAAGAAATTGCAAATGATGGTATGCTAGAGTATGCACAGTATGTTGATAATTATTACGGCACACCGATGAAGTATGTCAATCAAACCTTAGAATCAGGCCGCGATGTCTTATTAGAAATCGAAGTCCAAGGTGCGATGCAGGTTCGTGAGAAGTGTCCAGATGGCGTGTTTATCTTTTTAACACCGCCTGATTTATTGGAATTACGCAATCGAATCCAAAAACGTGGCACTGACGATCAAGCAACGATTGATAAGCGCATGCAAAAAGCAGCCGATGAAATTCGGATGATGGAAAATTATGATTACGCTGTTGTCAATGATGAAATTCCAAACGCCGTTCAACGGATTGAAAAGATTATTGAGAGTGAACACTTACGAGTACCACGTGTGATTGATCAATATAAGAAAATGATAGGGGAATAATAAAATGATTGTATATCCTTCAATTGATAAGTTACTAGAAAATGTTAACTCACGCTATTCATTAGCCGTTTTAGCAAGCAAGCGAGCACATCAAATCGAAGCTGGCGATTTGAAAATGTTATCAGAATACAAATCACCTAAAACCGTAGGGATGGCAATGGAAGAAATTGCTGCTGGCAATGTAACCATTGATCCTGATTCATTGATGCTTGAAAAAGATGCTGAAAAAATGGATAAGCTTTCTCAAAAAGATGGCGAATAAGAATAATTAGCGAACCGCATTTTTAGTTTATTCATCGTGGGATGTCTAAATTAAGAGGCGGTTTTTTTATTTAAAGGAGGTTTTTAAAATGGTGAGTTTAGAAAACAAACACGTTACGGTTTACGTAACCGGTGGGATTGCGGTGTACAAGGTCGCTAGTTTAGTGCGTCAGTTGATTAAAAATGGGGCAATTGTCCGCGTGGCAATGACGCAGGCTGCCACCGAATTTGTGACACCATTGACCTTTGCGACATTAACGCGGCAAGAAGTGCTAACTGATTTAATGACGATGAATCACCCAGAACAAGTCGCCCACATTCACTTAGCTGACTGGACCGAATTGGCAATTGTTGCACCTGCGACGGCCAATATTGTTGGCAAATTAGCGAACGGCATTGCAGATGATTTCGTGACCACGGCACTTTTGGCAACTACGGCGCCTAAATTATTGGTGCCCGCTATGAATGAACATATGTGGTTAAATCCTGCGACACAACGCAATTTAACACAATTAAAAGCAGATGGGATTGCGATTGTGCAACCCGCTACTGGTTTTTTAGCGGAAGGCTATGAAGGCCAAGGGCGTTTTCCAGAAGAAGATGTGATTATGAGTAATGTTTACCGCCAATTAACCCCTAATCGTTTGCAAGATAAAGTGGTTTTAGTGACGGCCGGTGGGACGCAGGAACCTTTGGATCCGGTTCGCTATATTGGCAACCGGTCATCTGGTAAAATGGGGTATGCGATTGCTGAAATGGCGGCTCAAATGGGCGCTAAGGTTACTTTGATTAGTACGCGGCCAGAACTGGCTGTCCCTGCTAATCTGGCACAAGTCATCTATGTCCGAACGGCAGCCGAACTGCAAGGGGCCGTTGCTAGTTTATATAATGAAGCGGATGTCGTGATTATGGCAGCCGCTGTCGCTGATTTTAAACCGGCGCAATACGTTTCACAAAAAATTAAAAAACAAGTTGGTCAAACTGATATGACGCTTGAACTCAATCGAACGCCGGATATTTTAGCGACGTTGGGTCAAGAAAAGAAAAAGCAATATCTAGTGGGCTTTGCAGCTGAAACCAATGATTTGATGGCGCACGCGCAAGTCAAATTAACGGCTAAACAGGTCGATTTATTAGTGGCCAATGATGTCAGCCAAACCGACCGGGGCTTTGGCGCTGACCAAAATGCGGTCACTCTTTTACGACCAAATCAGGCACCAGAAGCATTACCATTGGCTTCCAAAAAAGTGATTGCCACACAAATTTTAGAACGGATCAGTACAGCGCTTAGCTCAAAGGAGGAATAGCATGCCACAGATTGCTAAAGTAATCGTTGATGTGCCGACAATGCAAACTAATCGGCCATATGATTATCAGGTACCGGTCACTTTAGTTGATGTCATTCAACCTGGGATGCGGGTTATTATTCCGTTTGGAAATGGTGATCGTAAGATTCAGGGCTTTGTCTTGCAAGTTTTAGACCAGCCAAGCTTTACGGGCCAATTAAAGGCAATCGAGGCAGTTGTTGATTTAACGCCAGCGGTTAACCCTGAATTACTATCACTTTCAGATTGGTTAGCACAACAGACGTACGCTTTTCAGATCACGTGTCTGCAGACGATGTTACCCAGTGTGATGCGGGCTAAATATACGAAAACTGCGACGTTAATTGATGAAATTCCAGCGGACTTACAGGCCAGTCTGTTCAATGGCAATGACGAGTTGACTTTTGATCAGAATCTAGCGCCTGATAAGTTAAAACAACTCATGCAATTGCAGCGCCAAGGTAAAATTAGCGTCACTTATCACGTTGATAACCGGGCACAAGTTAAGCAATTAACGGCGATTGAGCCCGCACTGAGTTTTGAACAATTGGAAGAAGCACGGATGGGTTTACGAAAGTCAGCCCAGAAGCAAAGCCAATTAATCAGTTATCTGCAAACGCTGATTGATCAAGAGGCACCAACTTTATTAAAAACGATTTTAGAAAAAACAACTTTTACGCGGGAAAATATTCGAATCGGTGCGGAAAAAGGCTGGTTACGCCAAGTTAAGGTGGAAGCTTACCGGAATCCGTACGCTAATGCTGTTCAACCAACCCACAAAATGACGCTAACGAGCGAACAAAAAACCGCAGTTGATGCGGTCGTTCAATCCGCATCAACGGATGCCTCAGAAGTATTCTTAATTGAAGGTGTCACCGGCAGTGGGAAGACCGAAGTTTATTTACAAACAATTGATGCGGTCTTGCAACAAGGCAAGACCGCACTGATGTTAGTCCCTGAAATTGCTTTGACGCCGCAGATGGTGCAACGCGTGAAGGGCCGCTTTGGTGATTTAGTTGCTGTGTTACATAGTGGCTTGTCTGAAGGTGAGAAATACGACGAATGGCGGCGCATTGAACGCAAAGAAGCGCGCGTGGTCGTCGGTGCCCGCTCAGCCATTTTTGCGCCACTTGAAGATATTGGCGTGATTATTATGGATGAAGAACATGAAGCCAGTTATAAACAAGACGAAAGTCCGCGTTATCATGCACGCGACGTTGCGATTTGGCGGAGTCAGTATCATCACTGCCCCGTCATTTTAGGCAGCGCCACGCCATCGTTAGAATCCCGCGCTCGGGCGCAAAAAGATGTCTACCATCTGATTCGCCTGACGCAACGGGTGAACCAACAAGCCTTACCAGCTGTTGAACTAGTTGATATGCGCGAAGCGATGAAGGTTCAAAAAGCCAGCAACTTTTCACCGGCGTTATTAGCCGGCATCAAAGAACGGCTGCAAAAGGGCGAACAAAGTGTGTTACTCCTAAATCGTCGCGGTTTTTCATCATTTATCATGTGTCGGGATTGCGGGTTTGTCTTGCAGTGTCCCAACTGTGATATTTCGTTGACGTTACACATGGATACGCATTCGATGAAATGCCATTATTGTGGGCACGAAGAAGCCATTCCTAGGATTTGCCCTAGCTGTCAGAGTCGCCAAATTCGTTATTTTGGGACTGGCACGCAAAAAGTCGAAGCTGAATTACAAGAATTAATCCCTGAAGCACGGATTTTGCGGATGGACGTTGATACGACTCGGAAAAAAGGCGCGCATGCTAAATTATTGAAAAAATTTGGTGATCACGAAGCTGATATCTTATTAGGGACGCAGATGATTGCCAAAGGCTTAGATTTCCCAGATGTAACGTTAGTCGGGGTGATCAACGCTGATACAGCTTTGGGTTTACCGGATTTTCGGGCGAGTGAGCGGACTTTCCAATTATTAACGCAGGTTAGTGGTCGTGCGGGTCGTGCGGATAAGGTGGGGCAAGTGATTGTTCAATCTTATAATCCCGAGAATTACGCGATTCAATTTGCTAAACAGCACGATTATGAAGGATTTTATCAATATGAAATGGCGGTGCGCCACCGTGGCGGCTATCCGCCTTATTACTTTACGGTGAAGGTGACGGTTAGCCACCCTGAAGAAGCACTTGCCGCAAAGAAGAGTTTTCAAATTGCCAAACAGATGCGACCGATTTTATCCGACCAAGCACTGATTCTCGGGCCCACCCCGAAATCAATTGCGCGGATTAATAATCGTTATTTTTACCAAATTGTGATTAAATATAAACAGGAACCACAACTTCAGGCTAAATTAGCCGAAATACTAGAGACCACCCAAATCGATACTCGTCACGGGTTTAAGATTGGGCTGGATAATGAACCTCTACAATTTACTTAAAAGTGAGCGTGATTGATTAATGACATCCATCGTATTTATGGGAACACCCCAATTTTCAGTACCAATTTTAGAAGCCCTTGTGGCAAACGACTACCAAATCTTGGCAGTTGTGACACAACCGGATCGGAAAGTCGGTCGTAAACAAGTGTTGCAACAAACACCTGTTAAAGAAGCTGCGGTTCGACTAAATCTACCAGTATTCCAACCAGAAAAACTGAGTGGTAGCCCTGAACTGGCTGACGTAATTGCCTTACAACCGGATTTAATTGTAACGGCAGCTTACGGTCAATTCTTACCAACAAAATTATTAGAAGCCGCTAAAATCGCTGCGATTAATGTTCATGGCTCATTATTGCCTAAATACCGTGGTGGCGCCCCAATTCAATACGCCGTTTTAAATGGCGACTCAGAAATCGGGATTACTATCATGCATATGGCTAAGAAAATGGATGCCGGCGATATGATTGAACAAGCCAGTATTCCAATTGAAGCCACAGACGATACCGGTAGTTTATTCGATAAGTTAAGCTATGTTGGTCGGGATCTTTTACTAAAGACTTTACCTGGGATTATTGCACAAACAGCCCCTCGGACACCGCAAGATGAAGTGCAAGTGACCTTTGCGTATAACATTACTAAGGAACAAGAACAATTAGACATCAACCAACCTGCTGAACAGTTGGTTAACCAAATTCGCGCTTTACGGCCTCAACCAGGAGCTTGGTTAGCCGTTAATGGCCAACGGACTAAGATTTGGCAAGCGACAGTTGCAGAAACAACAACTGATCAAGCAGCCGGCGTAGTTGTCGCGCTAAATAAAAAAGATTTCGAATTAGCGGCCGGTAACGGGACTGTTTTAAAAATCACTGAAATTCAACCGGCCGGTAAAGCCAAGATGCCAGTGCAATCTTATTTAAATGGGGTTGGCAAGCAACTAGCAGTCGGTCAACAAGTGGTGGTGCAAGATGCCGAATAAGACACCGCGCTACTTAGCTGTTGAAATATTGACGGCAATTGCCAAACAAAATAGTTATTCAAACTTGGCATTAGACCAAGTGATCAATAAGAATCGATTAAACCCACAAGATGCTGGCTTTTTAACGCAGCTTGTTTACGGTGTTATTCAGCATGAATACACGTTGGATTATTATTTAGCACCTTTCATTCAAAAGCCGAAGAAAATGGACAACTGGGTTCGCCAAGTTCTCAGAACAGCGGTTTATCAACAAGTTTATTTGGATCGCGTGCCAGAACATGCTATTTTTTACGAAGCAACTGAAATTGCTAAAAAAATGGGGCATGCGGGGGTTGCTAAGCTCGTGACGGCGATTTTGCGGCAGTTACAACGCAGTGGTTTACCGGATCTCAATGCGATTGCTGATCCAATTGAACGTCTTAGCGTGCAATACAGCGTGCCGCAATGGTTGGTGGCAAAACTGCAAGCTGATTTAGGGGATGATAAACTCGAATCATTGCTCGCAACAATTAACCAACCAGCCAACGCTTCATTGCGAGTTAATACGCGGGTCAATACGGTTGATGCCGTATTGGCTGAGTTACAACCGCAGTTTAATGACCTCCAACCGAGTCAGATTGCTAAGGTTGGCTTAGTCGCACAAGGCGGTCATTTGGCCAGTGGTACGTTATTTGAAGCGGGCGATTATACGATTCAAGATGAAAGTTCAATGTTAGTCGCACCTAGTTTAGATATTCAACCAGGGGACCAAGTATTAGACGCTTGTGCCGCACCTGGTGGCAAGACAACGCATATGGCAACTTATTTGGATGCGCAACAAGGCGGTCAAATCACGGCCTTAGACATTCATGACCATAAAGTGCGTTTGATTGAACAAAATGCGAAGCGGCTCCATGTTGAAGATGTTGTTAGCGCCCAAGCACTAGACGCACGTAAGGTGGGCGAACAGTTTGGTGAGTCACATTTTGATAAAATTCTAGTCGATGCACCTTGTTCAGGTTTAGGACTAATGCGCCGGAAACCAGAAATTAAATATAGCCGCCAACCAGCGGACTTGATGAATCTACAACGAATCCAATTAGCAATTCTAGATGCTGTGGCGCCTACTTTGAAAGTCGGCGGACGCCTAACTTATAGTACATGCACGATTGTTCCGGAAGAAAATCAACAAGTGGTGGCGGCCTTCGTTGCTAACCATCCGGAGTTTGAAATTGAACCAGTGCCACTTGAATTACCATTAGCGCAAAATCAAGCAAGTCCTTTTGTCCAAATCTATCCAGATGATTACCAAACAGACGGCTTTTTCATCGCTTGTTTGAAACGACGGGCATAACTACAATTGAGGTGATTTTTTATGGAAGTTGCATATCAAACAGATGTCGGTCAACAGCGACAGAATAATCAAGATTATGTTGGTTTTTATACTAATCAACGCGGTGTTCAATTTGCAATTGTTGCCGATGGAATGGGCGGTCATTTAGGAGGCGACGTGGCCTCTGAAATGGCTGTTTCCCATATCGGACATGAATTTGAAAAAACAGATGATACCGATATTGAAGCGATGGTTAAGTGGTTGATTTTTGAATTACAAAGAGAAAACCAACATATTTTAGCCAAAGCGAATCAATATGACGATTTATCGGGGATGGGCACGACCTTAGTGGCAGTCTTAATTTCCGGGACGCACTATTTAGTCGCTAATATCGGCGATAGCCGCGTTTACCGTCTCAGACGCAATACGTTACGTCAATTAACGGAAGACCACTCATTGGTCAATGAACTGGTTAAGCAAGGGGAATTAACGGCAGAAGCCGCTAAGCATCATCCTCAAAAGAATATCATCACGCGCACACTGGGTGTTTCTCAAGAAGTAGATGCAGATGTGACGATTTATGAATTCGAACCAGATGACTACTTACTTTTATGTACAGATGGGTTGACCAATATGGTCGATGACGATCAATTGCAACAAACCTTGATGGCAGAGATGACGCTGGAAGAAAAATGTGCCGCCTTAATCCAAAAAGCAAACGAAGCTGGCGGCATGGACAACATTACGGCACTCATCTTACATCACGAAGGTGAGGTGCTTACGCCATGATGGAAACAGGGTACGCTGTAGCGGGGCGTTATAAGATTATTCGCCCCATCGGTGAAGGCGGCATGGCTAATGTTTATTTGGCGCAGGATCTAATTTTAGATCGGCAAGTGGCAGTTAAAGTTTTACGATTAGATCTCCGGAATGATCCAGACACAGTCCGACGGTTTACGCGAGAAGCGTTGGCAACGACTGAATTAAATCATCCGAATATTGTTAGTATTTACGATGTTGGTGAAGAAAACAGTATGCAATACATCATTATGGAATATATTAAGGGCACCGATCTTAAGAAATATATCGTGGAACACTTTCCAATTCCTTATCAACGCGTAATTGATATTATGACGCAGATTTTATCTGCGGTTCAAAACGCACATGCGCATAATATTATTCACCGGGATTTAAAACCACAAAATATTTTGGTTGATGAAGACGGCAATGTTAAGATTAGTGACTTTGGGATTGCGATTGCGCTCAGCGAAACAGCGATGACTCAGACCAACACGTTGTTGGGGTCTGTGCATTATCTCTCACCGGAACAGGCAAGAGGCTCGATGGCGACGAAACGGTCTGATATTTACTCGTTAGGAATTGTGCTTTATGAGTTATTGACGGGGATGGTGCCTTTTGAAGGCGAGTCCGCTGTTTCAATTGCGATTAAGCATTTCCAAGATGAAGTCCCACCAGTACGCAACTATGATCCACGTATTCCGCAAGCCTTGGAAAATGTCGTTTTAAAAGCGACTGCCAAGGATCCGGATGAACGCTATAGTGGTGTTGATGCAATGATGGCTGACTTAGCAACTTCTTTATCAGCTAGTCGTGCGCACGAACCTAAATTTGTGCCATCAAAAGCGGATGATTTGAGTGAGACTAAGGTGATTCCCGCACTAGATCCAGAAGGCATTACGCAAACCAACAACGATGAGGAACAAGTCAAAGAAGCAGAGCCAACTCAGAAAAAGGTTAAAAAGCCAGCTAAGTCTAAACGTAAGTGGTGGCTACTAGGTGGCGGTGTTGTTTTATTGCTGTTATTAGCAACGGTGATTGCTTTTGCAGTTCAGGGGAGCGAAGTAACCGTCCCTGATTTAACGGATATGACACAACAAAATGCGGAATCTGCTTTGACCGATAAAAAACTGAAGGTCGGCACGGTTCAAAAAACAACGAGTCAGAAATACAGTAAGGGCCACGTCATTCGAACAACGCCTAAAGCGGGCCTGAGTGTAAAATCAAGAAGTACGGTTAATTTAATTGTCAGTTCAGGACGCCAAAAGTATAAGATTAAAGACTATACGAACCAAGCATATAGTGATGTTCGGGATGCTTTGAAGGATAAAGGCTTGAAAGTTAAACGGAAATACCAAAGTTCATCTGAAGTGAGTCCTGGGTTGATTATCGATCAAAGTATTGCGGCTGGCAAAAGGGTCGTTCCAAGTAAAACGACGATTACCTTAACAGTCAGCAGCGGCAAACCTGGTTTTGCATTGCATAATCTAAGCAACTATACAAAGCAAGGGATTCAAGACTATGCTGCACAAAATGGTTTAACGGTCGTATTCTCTGAAGAATATTCATCAAGTATTTCTGAAGGAATGGTAATCAGTCAATCGCCTGCAAGTGGTACAATGGTTCAAGAAGGTGATAGCGTAAGCGTTATCCTTTCAAAAGGCGAGCAACCAACTGAACATCATTCTATTGTGACGTCGAGTTCAAATTCAGTTATCGAGTCGAGTGCGCCTGAATCAAGTCAATCGAGTGAAAGTAGCGCGAGTGAGTCAGAGAGCGAATCAGAGAGTGAATCGGAAAGCGAATCAGCAAGTGAATCGATCAGTAGTTCAGCTAGTCAAAGTAGTCAATCGAGCGTTCAATCAAAGTAATCTTTAGATAAAATAAGTTACTACCGTATTTTACTGGAGGATTAAGCAATTTTAGTAGATAACCACAGAACAGGTTAAAAAATAATGGGAGGTGACCTATTGCAGACCGGACAGATTATTCGTGCCCTCAGTGGGTTTTATGATGTACAAAGTGAGCACAAAATTTATCGAACACGGGCTCGAGGTAATTTTAGAAAACGGAAAATTACGCCATTGGTCGGCGATTTCGTTGAATTTGAAAGTGAAAGTCAAACAGAAAGCGGCTATATCTTAGAAATTTTAGACCGCAAAAATGAAATGATTCGACCACCAGTAGCGAATATCGATCAGGCAGTTGTCATTGTTTCGGCAGTCGAACCTGATTTTTCGTTAAACTTATTAGATCGTTTCTTGATTTATTTAGAAAGTTTGAATATTCAAGGCCTCGTTTATTTGACGAAAACCGATATGATTTCTGACGAAAAATATCAAGAGATTAAGCAATATTTGGATTACTATGAAAAAGTGGGTTATCCAACTTTTGCACCCAGAACGGCATTTACACCAGAGATTATTCAAGCGATTGAAGACACATTCCCTGATAAAACGACCGTCTTTACGGGACAAACAGGGGCTGGTAAATCAACATTGCTCAATCATATTGATCCTAAATTGAACTTAGCAACGGCTGAAATTTCACAAAGTTTAAACCGTGGGAAGCATACGACGCGCCATATCGAACTAATTCCATTGAATGATGGTTTGGTTGGCGATACACCAGGCTTTTCATCACTGGGTATTTTAAATGTGACGAGTGAAACTTTAGTGAGTCGTTATCCTGAATTTAGAGAAATTGGACAAGATTGTAAGTTTAGAACTTGCCAACATGTGATGGAACCTAAATGTGCGGTTAAAGCGGCCGTTGATGCTGGTGAAATTATGCAAAGTCGCTATACGAACTATTTGCAATTCCGGGCCGAATTAAAGGATATCCGGCCTGTTTATAAGAAATCAAAATAAGAAATTGGATGGGAGTTTTTAAAATGACACAAATCGCACCTTCGATTTTAAGCGCAGATTTTATGAATTTACAACGGGATGTTCAAAATCTTGAGGCAGCAGGTGCCGACCTATTGCATATTGATATTATGGATGGCATGTTTGTGCCTAACATGTCTTTTGGCGCCCAAGTGGTCAGCGGTATTCGTCCGCTAACACAACTAGGCTTAGATGTTCATTTGATGGTTGAACAACCAGAACGCTACATTGAACAATTCATAACAGCTGGTTCTGATTTAATCATGATTCACGCAGAAGCAACAGAACATCTTTATCGTGGTCTTCAAATGATCAAAGATGCTGGTGTTAAAGCTGGGGTGGTCATCAATCCAGGGACGCCAGTGAGCTACATTGAATCTGTTTTACCATTGGTTGATCAAGTTTTAGTAATGACGGTTAATCCTGGTTTTGGTGGTCAAAAATTCATTCCAGCAATGTTAACGAAGGTCGCTGAATTAGCGTCTTATCGTGAAGCACACGCTGATGCTGATTTTACAATCGAAGTTGACGGTGGCGTTAACGACCAAACAATCGCAGCCTGTGCCAAAGCGGGCGCTGATGTCTTTGTAGCGGGTTCATACACATTTGCTGGTGATTTAGCAACACGAATTGAAACCCTTAAGAAGGCTGCTAATGAAGCGCGTTAATTTATTGGCAGGTGGTCCAGTTGATCAGTGGGCATCGGAATTAGCGACAATCACAACGGTCCCAGGACAATGGATTACGGCCGATCGTGGAACGTTACGCTTATTGCAACAAGGCGTGACACCTACGATTGCGGTCGGTGATTTTGATTCCATTACCCCGGCTGAAAAAGAACAGGTACTAGCGGCGGTCAGTGATATTCGTTCGGTTCAAGCTGAAAAAGACGAAACAGATACGCAATTAGCGTTATCGATTGCCTTTGAAGAACTACAGGCTGACCGTGTGGTGGTCTACGGTGCGACTGGAGGCCGAATTGACCATTTCTTAGCCAATCTCTTTATGGCGGTCGAAGAACGCTTTAGAACGGTCCTCAATCGCATTGAGATGCGTGATCGGCAAAATACGATTCAATTCTATGCGCCGGGGACGTATGAGCTGACAAAAGAGGCTGATAAAAAGTACCTCGCGTTTATCCCGCTCGTGCCAACGACGGATTTAAATTTAGTAGATGAGAAATATCCACTCACACATTTTGATACGAAGGTTCCAATCTCATGGGCCAGCAACGAATTCATCGGCGAAAAAGCGCATTTTAATTTTAAAACGGGCATCGTAGCGGTGATTCAAAGTAAGGATTAAAAGAGTGTGTTTGAAACGGTTTGACTTTGAGCATTAGCACAGCTCGGCGAATAACTGCTGCAAGCAGTTATTTGACGAGTGACGCTAAGCACAGAAGTCAGTTTCAAAAAGCACGTTTAAGCCATTAAAATTCGAATATAAAAAGGCTCGACAAATTTATTTTGTCGAGCCTTTTTTGATGGAAACGTGCTTTTGCCAGTAACTTTCTGCGCTTTGCTACACTTGTCAAACCGGCGATTTCATCGCCAATTCGCCAAGTTATGCAAATGCTCAAAAGCTAACCACTGGCAACGCACTCTATTTTTGCGCAAAAAATAGATTGTCCGAAGACAATCTAAGAAACGAAATTAAACACGAGTAACTTTGCCTGATTTCAAAGCACGAGCAGAAACCCAAACACGTTTAGGTTTGCCATCAACTAAGATACGTACTTTTTGTAAATTTGGCTTCCAAGAACGACGAGATGCGTTCAAAGCGTGTGAACGCTTGTTGCCAAATGATGTTTTACGGCCGGTAATAACGTCTTTTGCCATGGTCTATTCCTCCTTTTAGTAAAGCCGGTAGAAGAATTAACGAGAAACATAATATGATTCAGTTAGTCTTAATAGTTGCATGCATGCACACCGGCTTACACAATTCACTTAAACAATTTACCATAATAGTTGAGCTAATGCAAGAACTCTTACAAGGAAAATTACTTGACAGGTCATTTTTTAAGGGTAGTATCTAATAAAAGCATGCGTTATACTAAGCAATACAGGTTCGTTAAAGTACTTTGAAAGTTATCGGAGCTATGCTAAAATAACATTAAGTATGTCACAAGGAGGCTATTTTAATGGCTGTTAAAATTAAGACCCAATACGGCGATATCGATATTACGAATAATGTGATTGCCACTGTCGTTGGCGGTGCTGCAACTGATATTTATGGCATCGTTGGTATGGCAAGCAAGAATCAAATTCGTGACAATTTAAATGAAATTTTAAATCGTGAAAATTACAATCGGGGCGTTGTTGTTCGTCAAGAAGAAAATGGCGTGGCAATCGACGTTTATATTATTTGTGGTTATGGCATTAAGATCTCAGAAGTTTGCCGTAATGTTCAAAGTAAAGTGAAATATAATCTTGAAACAATGTTGGGTGTTAGTGCAAACTCAGTTAATGTCTATGTTCAAGGTGTACGTGTATTAGAAGACTAAAATAATGAGCGGAGCTGGTGGTTAAAGCCAGTTCTATTTGTTTTCGTTCGAGGAGGAACATTCGTGAAAGTTACTGAAATTACAGCAACCGAGTTTCAAGCAATGATGCGGGTTGCTGCACATCGCTTAACTAAAAATGCAGAATTTGTGAATTCATTAAACGTTTTCCCGGTACCTGATGGGGATACAGGAACTAATATGAGTTTAACTTTTCAAAGTGGTGCTAAGGCGGTTAATGAAAATAATGCGCAAGCAGTTGGTGAATTATCAAAGAGCTTAGCTAAGGGTCTATTAATGGGTGCCCGCGGTAACTCTGGTGTGATTAGTTCACAAATCTTCCGTGGCTTTTCAAAGAGTATGGAAGAAAAAACAAGTTTAACGGCCCAAGATTTAGCAGATGCTTTTACAAGTGGCGTTCAAACAGCGTACAAAGCAGTTATGAAACCCGTTGAAGGGACTATTTTAACAGTTGCGCGTGAAGGTGCTAAAGCTGGTGCCAAAGTCGCTGCACAAACAGATGATATTGGTGCAGTTGTTGAAGCGGTCGTTGAAGGTTCTAAGAAGGCTTTATTGAAGACGCCTGAATTATTACCCGTCTTAAAAGAAGTCGGCGTCGTCGATTCTGGTGGCCAAGGCTTAGTTTTCATATATGAAGGTTTCTTAGAAGGTTTAACAGGTCAAGCACCTGCCAAAGATCTTTATACACCCGATGAAGCTGAAATGGATGAAATGGTTAATGCTAATCATCACCAAACAGCACAAATGGGGACTGAAGAAATCGAAAATGGTTACTGTACAGAAATCATGGTTGCACTTGGCGATGGCACAACTGTTGATCGCGAATTTGACTATGATGAATTCAGAAATCATTTAAACGGTATTGGCGACTCATTATTAGTTGTTGCCGATGATGAAGTGGTTAAAGTCCATGTGCATACAGAACATCCAGGAACAGTGATGGCTTATGGTCAACATTTTGGTTCATTGATGAAGATCAAAGTGGACAACATGCGCTTGCAACATGATACAATTGTTGAAAATGATCAACAAGCAGCAGCCCCCGTTCAAGCGGAACCAGTTGATACTGGGATTATTGCGATTTCAGCTGGTGCTGGTGTGGCAGAACTCTTCAGAAGTTTAGGGGCCACTTATATTTTAAGTGGTGGTCAAACAATGAATCCAAGTACGCAAGATATTTTGGATGCCATTCAAGCAGCTAACGCGAAGAAAGTTATTTTATTACCAAATAATAAAAACATCTTCTTAGCGGCGGAACAAGCTGCCGAAGTTGCTGAAATTCCGGTTGAAATTGTTCAAAGTCGGACGATTGCACAAGGGATGACAGCTCTCTTGTCATTTGACCCTTCTGCAGAATTGCAAGCTAACCAAGCAGCAATGACTGAAGCACTTGATACGGTGATTAGTGGTCAAGTGACACAAGCCATTCGCGATACAACGCTTGATGGTCTTGAAATTAAAAAAGACGATTACATGGGGATTATCGACGGTAAGATTAAGGTCTCAACTGCTGATCGCCAAACAGCTGCCATCGAAATGGTCCAAACTATGTTGGATGAAGACAGTGAAATCGTCACAATTATCGTTGGTGAAGACGGTGATATGACAGAAGCTGAAGCCATTAGTGATGCAATCATGGCCCAAGACGATGAATTGGAAGTTGAAATTCACGAAGGTGACCAACCTGTTTATCCATATTTAATTTCAGTTGAATAATTAATCAAATAAAACAGGAATGGGGCTATTAAAAATACCTGATTCCTGTTTTTTAGTAGAAGTGCGTTTGAAACGGTTTGATTCTGAGCATTAACTTAATTTGGCGAATTGGCGATGTAATCGCTGATTTGACAAATGTTGTTAAGCGCAAGAGTCAGTTTCAAAAAGCACGTTAAAAAAGAAGTGTGTTTGAAACGTTTTGACTCTGAGCATTAACTTAATTTGGCGAATTGGCGATGTAATCGCTGATTTGACAAATGTTGTTAAGCGCAAGAGTCAGTTTCAAAAAGCACGTTAAAAAAGAAGTACGTTCAAACCGGTTATCATTCGAGGACTAGCCTAGTCCAGTGAATGAGTGATGAAGTCATTCGTTTGCGGGACGTAGCTAGCCACAGAAGGATGGTTTGAAAAGCACGTTTAAGTCATCAAAAAACGGAGGTGCTGTCAGTGTTAAGTTTAACGGATTCTGTGACTGTTTTAACGGGTGTTGGCCCGAAGCGTTTGACAGCCCTCAATCAATTAGGAATCGCAACAATCAGTGATCTATTGTATTATTTTCCGTTTCGTTACGAGGATTTAAAGGTTAAGGATCTCTCAGAAGCGGTCGATCAGGAAAAGGTCACCTTAAAAGGAACAGTCGTCGCTGATCCAGTCGTCAGTCGTTGGGGACCGGGTAAGACACGACTAAACGTCCGGTTATTGATTAATCATGATGTCATTATGGTGACTTTTTTCAATCAACCCTACTTGAAGGATAAATTTGAAGCCGGTGTTGATATTGCTGTTTATGGTAAATGGGATGCTAGACGGAATAGTTTAACCGGGATGAAGGTTTTAGCGGTTCAATCGGCTGATAATCCTTCGTTCGCGGCGATTTATTCAACCAATAAAAACGTGCGTCAAGGCACGCTCGTGAAACTGATTCGCGAAGCATTTGATAATTATCAAAGTGTCATTCCGGATTTGATTCCGGCCGACATTCGCGAGCGGTATAAATTAGTTTCTGAAGTGGAACTGATTGCCGAAATGCATTTTCCAGAAAGCTACCCAGAAGCCAAGCAGGCGCGACGCACCGCCATTTTTCATGAATTCTTCTTGTACCAACTGCAATTGCAGGCGATTAAACAAGCAGACCGCCATGTTGAAAATGGCTTAGCACTGCCTTATCAAAACGCAGCCCTCAAGGAATTTATTAAGACGTTACCGTTTGATTTAACGGATGCCCAAAAGCGGGTGGTCAACGAAATTTGTTTAGACCTTAAGGCACCGGCACATATGAATCGCCTTTTACAAGGGGATGTTGGGTCTGGGAAAACGATTGTCGCGGCGATTGCGATGTTTGCTGCGGTGACGGCCGGTTTCCAAGCGGCCTTAATGGTGCCCACCGAAATTTTGGCGGAACAACATTATCAGAGCCTACAAAAGCTTTATGCACCAATGAATGTGACGGTTGGGTTACTAACTGGTTCGACAACCGCCAAGGAGCGCCGGACGTTGTTGGCGGATATTGAATCCGGTCGGATCAATATCATTGTCGGCACGCACGCACTTATTCAAGATGCCGTGGTTTACCATAAGTTAGGCTTTGCCGTCATTGATGAACAACATCGATTTGGGGTCAATCAACGGCGCGTGCTACGTGAAAAAGGCTTGCAGCCTGATATGCTGGCAATGACAGCGACACCGATTCCGAGGACCTTGGCAATTACCGCCTATGGCGAAATGGATGTTTCGACCATCGATGAGTTACCTAAAGGTCGGATTCCAATTGAAACCAGTTGGGTGCGTAGTAACCAGGTTGAACAAGCGCTCTCGTTTGTTCAAAAACAATTAGCTGACAACTCGCAAGTTTTTGCGATTACGCCGTTAATTGCGGAGTCGGAACAAATGGATCTCAAAAATGCGGAAGAAATATACGCAACTTTGGCGGAGCGGTTTGAGCCGCAGTACCATGTGGCGCTATTACACGGTAAGCTGAAGGATGACGAGAAAAACCGGATTATGACGGCTTTTTCAAACAACGAGATTCAACTACTGGTTTCAACGACCGTTGTTGAAGTCGGGGTCGATGTGCCTAATGCGACCGTGATGATGATTTTTGATGCTGACCGATTTGGGTTAGCCCAACTTCATCAATTGCGTGGCCGGGTTGGTCGGGGCAAGAAAAAGGCCTACTGTCTATTGATTGCTGATCCTAAGAACCAACAAGGTGTTGATCGAATGACGATTATGACTGAAACGACCAACGGCTTTGTCGTCGCGCAAAAGGATTTAGAGTTGCGAGGTCCCGGTGAGGTCTTTGGTGATCGCCAATCAGGATTACCAGTTTTCAAGGTTGGTGATCCAGTCGCTGATTTTGCCAGTTTACAGGTCGCACAGCAAGAAGTACAAAAAATCTTCACGGTTGATCCTACTTTTAGCCAACCGGCGTACGCGCCTTTAAAAGCGTATCTCGCACAACAAAAACAAAACTATCAAACATTAGATTAATGAAAGAAGAGGAAGTAGCATGAAAGTAGCAGTTGATGCAATGGGCGGCGATTTCGCGCCTCAATCAGTAATCGAAGGGGTTTTACAAGCCCGTTCAGAATTTACGGACCTAGATTTTATTCTATATGGCGATCAAGCACAGATTGAACCCTTAATCGATGATATGACGCGCTTAACAATCGTGCATACCACAGAAAAAATTGCGAGTGATGACGAACCAGTCCGCGCTATTCGCCGTAAGAAGCAGGCCTCAATGGTTTTAGCCGCCCAAGCGGTTAAGGATGGCCAAGCAGATGCACTCTTCTCATTAGGGAACACAGGGGCCTTATTAGCAGCCGGGTTATTTATTATCGGCCGGGTAAAAGGAATTGATCGTCCAGGCTTAATGCCCACTTTACCATCGATTAATTCTGATCAAGGTTTCAATATGTTAGACGTTGGTGCCAATGCTGAAGCTAAGCCAGAACACTTGCATCAATACGGTTTAATGGGTAATTTCTATGCTAAAGACGTCCGGGGCATCGAAAATCCGCGAATCGCATTGTTGAATAACGGGACAGAAGCGACTAAGGGTGACGAATTGCATAAGGCAACGTACCAACTCTTAGCGGATGATCCAGATTTGAATTTTGTCGGGAACGTTGAAGCTAACGATTTATTAAAAGGTGTTGCTGATGTTGTTGTGACGGATGGCTTTACTGGCAATGCAACGTTAAAAGCAATCGAAGGCACTGCCACAATCGTCATGTCACAAGTGAAACACGCGATTATGGATGCTGGGGTCAAAGAAAAAATTGGTGGCCTATTATTAAAAGGGAGTGTCGGGGGTATCAGAGAAAAATTTGATACGTCCATTTATGGCGGGGCTGTTTTACTTGGCTTGAAAGCACCCGTTATCAAGGCGCACGGGGCTGCCGATGCACGTACAGTCTACTATACGGTTAAACAAATTCATGCGATGTTAGCTAATCAAACGGTTCAAAAAGTCATCGATTATTTCAGTGACCAAGCTGCGCAAAAGAATTCTAATTAAATAGCTAGACAATGTCTTTCAAAGGCGTTACAATGACTTTCGCAGGCATAAAATCGATTGCTTGAAAGAAACGTGGAAGTTATGTATAATCACTGGATACCCAAAATAATTAGGTGCGAAAGTGTTTCAATTTGGAGGTTTTTAACATGAGTGAACAAGAAATCTTTGATAAGATTGCAGCAATTATTGCTGACCGATTTGAATTGACCCAAGACCAGGTCACAAATGAATTGAACTTTAAAGCAGATCTTGATGCTGATTCAATTGATATTGTTGAGTTCGTCTTAGAATTGGAAGACACGTTTGGTGCCGAGATTCCAGATGAAGAAGCTGAAAAAATCGCAACAGTGGCAGATGCCGTTGCATACATTAAAGCGAAGACCAAATAAAGTAGTCAATTGGACCGTGATAATTCACGGTCTATTTTTTTTGAGAGTGTGCTATCAGTTGGGTATATCCTGCGGATTAACAAAGAGTGGTGAATGATTGCGCAGCAATCGTTTGACATGCGACGTTAACCACAAGGATATGACTAATAGCCCACGTTTAGTATAGGAGGGGGAGCTAAAAGTCACTTTTGGCTACCCTTCCTATTTTTTTGTCCCCAAACAAGACAGAAAACTTTTCGAAGTTACAAAATAGCGCTATGATTAAGCTTGTCAATCCTTTCAGGGTTAAGAATAGATAATTGAAAATGAGCATTTTCACATAATAATCGTTATTATTTATGAGAGATTCTAATTTTCTAATTACGAACGTTGGTAATTCAACTAAATTAAATTAGAATATTTTAATCTTTATTATTTACTTTTCATTTTCAATCAGGTATGATTATTTTTAACAACTGAAGGGAGTGTCCACATGAGACGAGAAAAGGGTTTAGTATTAGGTGTAACGACGGTGGCGATAACATTATTATTGGCAGCGTGTGGTTCCTCAGGTAGCAAGAATGCAGGTTCAACAGATACGGTTAGTTTTTCAACAACCGATGTGATTTCAACGATGGATCCTGCATTGAACACCGACGTGATTGGGGCGCAGGCGTTAACGGACACGATGGAAGGTCTTTACCGTTATGAAGGCAAGACCATTAAACCAGCGATTGCGACGAAAGTGGTTAAACCAACTAATAATGGGTTAACATATACTTTCCCATTACGCAAAGATGCAAAATGGAGTAACGGCAAGGCTGTTACAGCGGAAGATTTCGTCTATGCATGGCGCCGAGTTGTCGATCCAAAAGTTGGCTCACAATATGCTTACATTTATGAAGGTATTGAAAATGCAGCAGCCATCACTTCAGGTAAACAACCCGTTAGTTCATTAGGGGTAGTTGCCAAAGATAAACACACATTACAAGTTACTTTAGAAAAACCAATTCCATACTTCAGTCAATTAATGACCAGTTCAACATTCTTCCCAGTTTATCCAGATGCTGTTAAGGAAGCGGGTAAGAGCTACGGGACAAATGCTAAGACATTAGTCTTCAACGGCCCTTACAAGTTATCTGGTTGGAACGGCCCAGATAGTGCTTGGAAAGAAGTTAAAAATACTAACTACTGGAATGCTAAGGCTGTTAAAGTGAAAACTTTGAAATACCAAGTAGTTAAGGACCCATCAACTGCTTTGAACTTATTCCAAAGTAATAAGCTTGATCGCACAAATATCAGTGGCGATACTGCTAAACAAATGAAGAATGATTCTCATTATTCAACCCAACAACAAGCTGCTACATTCTATATGCAAGTTAACCAAGCTAAGAACCCAATCTTCAAGAATGCCAAGATCAGACAGGCAATCTCAATGACGATTAACCGTAAAGAGTTGGTTAACCAAGTGTTAGGCGACGGTTCTGCACCAGTAGCTTCATTAACGCCAAAAGGCATGAGTTTCGATCCCACGACTAAAAAAGATTTTACGAGTGAATTAAATGCCGAGGGCAAGAAAAATACAACGTATAATCCTAAAGAAGCAACGAAGCTTTGGAAGGAAGGGTTAGCTGAAACTGGTCAAACGGGTAAGACGTTTAACTATACGTTATTAGGTGATGATACTGACGTTGCTAAGAAACAAGCGGAATATCTTCAAGATACGCTTGAAAAGAACTTACCTGGTTTGAAGGTGACACTTGCCAACGTGCCATTTAAGACACGTTTAACACGTTCGGATAACGGTGATTTCGATATGGTTGTCAGTGCTTGGAATGCTGATTTCCCAGATCCAATCACGTTCTTAGACTTATTCGTAACTGGTGGCGACAACAATAACGGTAAGTGGAGTAATCCTGAATTCGATGCTCAAATCAAAGCAAGCAAAACAGAAAATGCCAATAACGACAAAGCGAGATGGCAAAATCTCATCAAAGCCCAAGATATTATGAATAAAGAATCTGGTGTCATTCCATTGTATCAATCAGGACGTGCGTACCTCACTAACTCAAGCGTCAAAGGGTTAGATTACGGCCCTTCTGGAAGTTACAATAATGTCTCACTTTATTTAAAAAAATAAACTGACTTTATAAAAGATGGGTTTCGGCGTTGAAAAACAATGAAGCCCGTTTTTGTTAGGAGCGAACTTATGAGTAAATATTTGATTAAACGGATTTTTTACCTAGTATTAACGCTATTCATTGTCGCTTCTGTGACGTTCTTCATGATGAAACTGATGCCTGGGACGCCATACACGAATCAACAAAAGATGAGCGCTGATCAATTAAGAATTATGAACGAACAATACGGTTTGAATAAGCCGCTGTTCCAGCAATATATTATTTATCTAGGTGGTTTGTTGCACGGTGATTTTGGGACGTCTTTCCAATTTAATAATCAACCGGTTGCCAACCTCATCATGACGCGTTTAGGACCCTCACTTCAAATCGGGGCCCAAGCGATGCTTTTAGGGTCCGTTTTAGGGGTCTTATTAGGGGCAGTTGCGGCAATTCGCAAGAATACTTGGGTGGATGGCGTGGCGACGTTCTTTTCAATCTTGGGGATTTCAATTCCCAACTTCGTCTTAGCCGTTTTACTCCAATTCTTCTTAGCCTTCAAATTACAAATGTTCCCAATTGCCTTGTGGGATGGTTGGTCATCAAGTATCCTACCATCGTTAGCGTTAGCAGTAGCGCCATTAGCTAATACAGCCCGCTTCATGCGGACTGAAATGGTCGATGTCTTGAGTAGTGATTACATCGAATTGGCTAAGGCCAAGGGAAACTCTAAGTGGCAAACAGTTGCCAAACATGCGCTTCGTAATTCGATGATTCCGGTTGTGACAATCATCGGTCCAATGGCGGTCAACTTAATGACTGGTTCATTGGTTGTTGAAAATATCTTCTCAATTCCCGGTATTGGGGAACAATTTGTTAAATCAATCATGACCAATGATTATCCAACCATCATGGGCTTGACGATTTTCTACTCATTCTTATTAACCGTTATTATTTTAGTCGTTGATATTCTATACGGGATTATCGATCCTCGTATTCGATTAAGCGACGGTCAGGGGGCACGTTAAATGGCAGATGCGAAGCTAACAGCAGGATCTTTTAAACCACTTAATAAAGATACACATGAAGAACAAGAAAAAATTAGTGCACCCTCATTAACGTTTATGCAAGACGCAATTCGGCGCTTGAAGCAAAATAAGGTGGCGGTGGTCTCACTATTCGTATTGTTGATCATCATCATCGCGGCTGCATTGGCGCCCGTGATTGCACCGCACAATCCCAATACGCAAAACGTAGCGTATGCCAACCTCCCACCTAAAATTGGTGACGGTCAAATCCCAGGATTTAAAGGTGAGATGGACGTTTCCGGTGTTAAAGTTGATAAATATCAACAAGCTGGTGTCCCTAAAGGCAAGTATTTCATTTTAGGGACTGATTACCTCGGCCGGGATTTATTCTCACGAATTCTTTATGGAACGCGTTTATCACTATTGATTGGGGTCTTAGCGACGCTCGTTGATTTGTTGATTGGGATTCCATACGGGATTATCTCCGGTTGGCGGGGTGGTCGGATTGATACGTTCATGCAACGGTTTATTGAAATTATCTCTTCAATTCCCAACTTAATTGTTGTGGTGCTGATGATGTTAATTTTACGACCAGGGCTTTTATCAATCGTCATTGCGATCGGCTTTACCGGCTGGATTACGATGGCTCGACTGATTCGGGCGCAGACCTTCCAACTGAAAGAACAAGAATTTGTGCTTGCGGCTAGAACGTTAGGCGAGACACCGTTCAAGATTGCGATGAAACATTTAATTCCTAACTTATCATCAACGATTATTATTCAAACGATGTTTACCATTCCGAGTGCGATCTTCTTCGAAGCATTCTTAAGTTTTATTGGGATTGGGATTCCCGCACCTAACGCATCGCTAGGGACTTTATTATCTGACGGGCAAAAAGCCTTCCGATTCTTACCCTATCAAATGTGGTACCCAGCAGCAGTCTTATGTGTCATCATGATTGCCGTCAACTTACTAGCAGACGGCCTGAGAGACGCATTTGATCCAAAATCATAAGTTGCGTCAAAAGCGATTATATTTCGAGGATTAGCATAGCAAGGTGAATGATTGCTGTAAGCAATCGTTTGCCTTGTGTCGCTAACCGCAGGAATATGCTTTTGAAAGCACGTTTCAAAAAGAGTGTGTCATTAACGATAGCTTTTGAGCATTTGCATAGAGTTGTGAATGGAGCGACGCAGTCGATTGTTTACAATTCGTAGCAAAGCACAGAAAGCTGTTAATGAAAGCACATTTAAAAAAGAGTGTGTTTGGAACGGTTTGACTTTGAGCATTAACTTAGTGTTGTGAATAATCGGTATAGCCGATTGTTTGCAATCCGTCGTTAAGCACAGAAGTCAGTTCCAAAGAGCACGTTTCAAATTACGAAAAAAGACCGTTCGCGGTCTCATAGTTGGAGGTCGTCAAATGGCAAATATTTTAGAAGTTAATCATTTAAGTATTGATTTTAAGACCTATGCAGGTGACGTCCACGCAATTCGGGATGTTAGTTTTAACCTTAAAAAAGGGGAAACGCTAGCCATTGTTGGCGAATCTGGATCAGGTAAATCGGTAACCGTGCGTAGCGTTATGGGGTTGCTGGCCAGTAACGCCCACGTTAAAGCCGGGACTGTCATGTACCATGGCGATGATTTATTGAAAAAACCAGAACGTGAAATGGATGCGATTCGCGGGAGCGATATCTCGATGATCTTCCAAGATCCGATGACCTCGCTTGATCCAACCATGACAATCGGCAAACAAGTGGCGGAACCATTGTTGGTTCACAAAACGATGAACAAAGAAGATGCGATGAAACGAGCACAAACCGTGTTAGAATTAGTCGGCATTCCGAACGCCAAAGAACGGATGAAAGATTATCCGCACCAATTTTCTGGTGGGCAGCGGCAACGGATTGTGATTGCGATTGCGATTGTTGATTATCCGCAAATTTTGATTGCGGATGAACCAACAACTGCCTTAGATGTAACGGTGCAAGCGCAAATCATCGACTTGATGAAGGAACTACAACGCAAAATTGAAACGTCAATCATCTTTATCACCCATGATTTAGGCGTTGTGGCCGGGATTGCGGATCGAGTAGCGGTGATGTATGCCGGCAAGATTATCGAATACGGTTTGGTGGACGAAGTCTTTTATGAACCCAAACATCCGTATACTTGGGGCTTATTAAATTCGATGCCCACACTCGAAACGGCGGGCAAGTTAGAGGCGATTCCGGGGACACCGCCAGATTTATTGGACCCACCTAAAGGGGATGCTTTTGCACCTCGGAATCCGTACGCACTGCAAATCGATGTGGAAGAAGAACCGCCATTCTTTGAAGTTTCCAAAACGCATTTTGCGGCAACTTGGTTATTGCATCCAGATGCACCAGCGGTTGAACCGCCAGCAGCAATCCAAGCTTTGATGAAAAAACATAACGTTCTTTAAATTATAAACAAGAAAGTAGGCCTGTCAGATGGATAAACAGCAACGTAAAGTCTTAGTTGAAGTCAAACATTTAAAACAATACTTTAACCCGGGCAAAAAATCCGAAGTGAAGGCCATCGATGATATTTCCTTCGAGATTTACGAAGGTGAAACATTCGGGTTAGTTGGCGAGTCTGGTTCGGGTAAAAGTACGACTGGACGCAGTATTATCCGGCTTTACAGCCCAACAAGTGGTGAAATTAATTTTGATGGGCAAGATATCAGCAAAATCAAGGAACACAGTCGCCAGATGAAGGAATTCCGCAAAGAAATTCAAATGATTTTCCAAGATCCATACGCGTCACTTAATCCACGGATGAAGGTCAAAGATATCATTGCTGAAGGGCTGCACATTCACCATTTAGTTAAAAATGAGGCCGAAAGTGATGCGCGCGTCAATGAATTGCTCGATTTAGTCGGACTCAATAAGGATCACGCAACGCGTTATCCGCATGAATTCTCTGGTGGGCAACGGCAACGGATTGGAATTGCCCGCGCTTTAGCCGTTAAACCCAAATTTATCATTGCTGATGAACCAATCTCAGCTTTGGATGTGTCGATTCAGGCGCAAGTTGTCAACTTGATGAAAGAGATTCAGGAACAACAAAACCTCACGTATCTCTTTATCGCCCATGATTTATCGATGGTGAAATACATTAGTGATCGCATCGCCGTTATGCATAACGGTAAGATTATGGAATTGGCATCAGCGGACGATATTTACGATCGCCCACTCCATCCGTATACGCAAAGCTTATTATCGGCTGTGCCGTTGCCTGATCCTAAGATTGAGCGCCAACGTCGCCGGATGCCTTACGATAGTTCAATTGAAAGTGACGATGGTGATCGCCAATTACGAGAAGTCGCGCCTGAACACTATGTTTATGCGACTGAAGCGGAAGTTGCGTCTTACCAATCAGCTTTAGCGACACTTGTGCAACAAGCTAATTAAATGAGAAACGTCTATTTTGAAATATTTGTTTGCGTGTTAAAATAAATATTTCAGAACAGACGTTTTTTTATGCGCCTTTAATTCGGAATACCGGCGTTCGGCGCTGTTTTTTTAGCCGTATAAACGGTATAATAGTGAAAGATTAATCAGTTGAAATGGGGTATTTAATTTTGGATGCAGCACTAGTCAGCGAGCTTCGCGCCCGTTATGGTATTGAATTTAATAATTTAGCACTTTTGGACGAAGCGTTCACACATTCGTCTTACGTTAATGAACATCGCGAGTTAGGCTTACGGGACAATGAACGGTTGGAATTTCTTGGCGATGCCGTTATGGAAATTACGGTCTCAGAATACCTCTACAAAAAGTATCCTGACTGGCCAGAAGGTAAGTTAACACGTTTACGAGCAGCGATTGTCTGCACTAAGAGTTTCAGTAGCTTTTCAAAAGAAGCTCATTTTGACCGTTATATTCGCTTAGGGAAAGGTGAAGAGAAAAATGGGGCCCGCGCCCGGGCAACTCTTTTGGAAGATTTATTTGAAGCTTTCAATGGCGCTTTGTTCTTAGACCAAGGTCGCGGCGCTGTCGTTGATTTTGTTTCACAAGTCATTTTTCCCAAGATTGAAGCCGGTGAATTCTCAGATCAAACAGATTACAAAACGAACTTACAAGAATTCTTACAACAAGATGGCGAAATCGAAATCGACTATCAATTGTTAGCGGAAGTTGGCCCTTCACATGACCGTCAATTTGAAGTGGATGTGTTAGTTGGCGATCGGGTATTAGGCTCTGGTGTGGGTCGCAATAAGAAAGCTGCCGAACAAGCAGCAGCTAAAAAAGCGTTAGAACAACTTAAAGCATAATTGCGATTATTAAGTTAGTGTAGGGAGTTTAGTGCATGCAGTTAAAATCATTAGTCTTATCAGGCTTTAAATCATTTGCTGATAAGACAGAAATTAATTTTTCAGACGGCTTAACCGGCATTGTCGGTCCGAACGGGAGCGGTAAGAGTAATATCACAGAAGCAATTCGTTGGGCGATGGGCGAACAATCGGCCAAGAGCTTGCGTGGCGAAAAGATGCCCGATATTATTTTTGCCGGTACTGATTTACGGCCTCAGATGAACCGCGCCGAAGTCACGTTGAATTTCGATAATAGTGACCACTATTTAAATCAAGAACTAGATAATGTGACGTTAACGCGTCGCCTATTTCGTAACGGTGATAGTGAGTTTTATTTAAATCAAAAAAGTTGTCGATTAAAGGATATCGTCAACTTATTTATGGATTCTGGCTTAGGGCGAGAATCTTTTTCAATTATTTCGCAAGGTCGGGTTGAAGCCATCTTTAACAGTAAACCTGAGGATCGGCGCAATATTATTGAAGAAGCTGCCGGTGTTTTAAAATATAAACAACAAAAGAAAAAGGCCCAATCAGAATTAGATCAAACCGATGAAAATTTAAGTCGGATTGCCGATATTGTTTACGAATTAAAGGGGCAAGTTGAACCGCTTAAAGAACAAAGCAGTATCGCGCAAGATTATTTGGAACAAAAGGCGCAATTTAACGCCTTACATCAACAATTGTTAGTCGTTGAAATTGATCAATTAGCAGCGGATCAAACGCAATACCAAGCGCAATCCAAGACACTCGCTAAGGCACTAGGCGAGATTGAAAGTGAGATCCAAGAAACCAATACGGCGTTGGCCGATAATCAACAGGAAGTCGCAACGTTAGATCAAGAAATTGAAACGGCCAATGAAACCTTGTTGGTTAAGAGTCGCTTGGCTGAAAATTTACAGGGCCAAGAAAATGTTTCTAAGGAACGGGCTAGCTATACTGATGCTAATCGCCAAAACTTGGTCGATCGAATCGCCCAATTAGAAACGCAGTCAACAACGGCTAAGCAGCAACAAATTGGACTCAAGGCAACCTACACAGAAAAAGTTGCGACATTAACTGACTTGAAAAATGAGTTAGCGACCTTGAAACGACAAGCATCAGGTAGTGAGGCCGAATTAAAGGCGAAGATTGAACAAATCCGCCAAGACTATATCGACCAGATGCAAGCCCAAACAACCAACCGCAACGAACAACAATATCTAGAAAAAGCGTTGCTACAAACGAAGACGCAGTTAACGCGCCAAGATAGCTCAATCAGTGAAACCAGTGCGCAATTGACACAGATGCAAGCTGACAAAGCGGCTAAAGAAGCACAAGTTGCCCAATTAGCAACTGACTACGCGGCTTTAGAAACGCAACTAAGTCAATTACAACAGCAAATCAGTGCGACACAAAAGCAATATCAAACGGAACAAAATAACTGGTTCCAAGCTTCTGGCATTTTACAAAAGGCAAAAGCCAAACAAGCCAGTTTAGCTGAATTAAACGATGATTACGCCGGCTTTTATCAAGGTGTCAAAGCGGTCTTGAAGCAAAAACAACAATTACCTGGTTTACTGGGTGCGGTTGCTGAATTAATGACCGTGCCTAACGACTATCAACAAGCGATTGAATTAGCATTAGGGGCACAATTACAACAAATTGTTACGACAGATGAAAAGACGGCGCAACAAGCAATCGATTATTTGAAACGTAATCGACTGGGTCGGGCCACCTTTTTACCAAATAATGTCGTGAAACCGCGGACTTTACCAAGCAGTTTAGTGAACCAACTACAAACAGAACCCGGTTTTATCGGGATCGCGAGCGATTTAATTCAGTTCGACGATGCTGTTAGCCCAGTCATGATGCATTTGATGGGGAATTTAATTATCGCCACTGAATTGACAGAAGCAATCAAGATTGGCCGTTTGACGGGGCATCGGTACCGAATCGTCACTTTAGCGGGTGACATTTTAAGTCCAGGGGGCTCAATGACTGGGGGTCATAATAATCGCCAAAATAATGGTGGTTTATTGGCTCGGAAGCAAACATTAACAGATTTGGAACAACAAATTAGTAAAATGCAATTGGCCTTGGATCAAAAGCAAACCAAGGTACAAGCTTTACATCAAGATTTGGCAGAGCAACAGGCGCAACTTGAACAACAACAAGGTGCTTTTGAAACAGCTAAGACGCATTACCAAACACAAAAAAATGAGTTGACGTTATTAAACGAACGTCTTACGCAATTCGAACGCCAACAACAAGCGACCGATTATCAAGTCCAACAACAACAACAAAGTTACGATGCGGACTTAAAACGCCAAGGCGAATTACAGGCAGCAGCTACCGAAATTGAAGCACAACTCACGCAGTTAAAAGCGGACCTGGATGCGGCCAACGAACAATTGCAACATTTTGACCAGAGCCAAGAACAGATTCGCCAACAACAAACCGCTTTGGAAACGAAGTTGGCAGTTGCGCAGTCCGAACAAAAAAATGTACAAGAAAAACTCACCGATGCCACGCAATTGGCTAACGATTTAACGCAACAACTTGAGACAAGCCAACAAGCGCTCGCCGCATTGCAACAAGCTGATTCTGAAGATGCGATGACGCAAAAAGAACGGCGGACGCAACTGAAGACCACTAAAGCACTAATCCAAAAACTTACTGCCGAATTGGCAACAAAACGGACGGCGCGAGAAACGCTGAAGGCCACGCAACAAACGTTACAAGCTAACGCAACGCGTGTCTACCAATTGCAACGGAATTCTTTAGCTGAGCAAGAACAAAACGCGGTTGCTTTAAACCGTGTTAAGATTAATATTGATCAACGCTTAACGACATTGCGCGAAGATTATCAGTTGAGTTATGAAGCGGCTAAATCGGCTTTACAAGCTTCCGATTTAACGAATGACCAATTGAAATCAAAACTCAAACTTTTGAAATTAGGCTTAGCTGATTTAGGGACTGTCAATTTAGCGGCTATTGAGGATTATCAACGGGTTAAGGAACGTTACGATTTCTTAATGCAACAAGATGCCGATTTATTGGATGCCAAGTCACAATTATTAGCGTCAATGGCTGAAATGGATGCAGAAGTTGAAAAACGCTTCAAGCAAACTTTCGACCAAACCGCAGCAGCCTTTGAAGAAATCTTCCCAATGATGTTTGGTGGTGGGCACGCGTCATTAACCTTGACGGACCCATCTGCTTTATTAACCAGTGGGATTGATATCATTGCACAACCACCTGGCAAAAAACTACAACGCCTTAGCCTGTTATCAGGTGGCGAGCGCGCATTAACGGCGATTACGTTGTTATTTGCCATTTTAAAAGTGCGGCCCGTACCGTTTTGTATTTTGGACGAAGTGGAAGCGTCATTGGATGAAGCCAATGTCGATCGCTTCGGTCGTTTTATGAAACGCTATGAGAGTGAGACGCAGTTTATCGTTATTACGCATCGTAAGGGCACCATGACCCAAGCCAACCGGTTATACGGGGTAACAATGGCAGAATCAGGCATCTCGAAGATCGTATCCGTCTCGTTAGAAGAACACGAAACCGCCTAGGAGGTAAGACATGGGATTATTTGATCGCATTAAAAAAGCATTCACGCTAGAACCAGAAAAAGAACCGGAAAAAGTCGACGAACAAGCAACGACTGCTGAAAAGGAAGCTGACGATCCAGCTGAAAAATTGACAGAAAAGCTTGACGATTCAACCGGCGAGACCGATTCTGGAGAAACACCAGAAACACCAGAAACACCAGAAACACCAGAAACACCAGAAACACCAGAAACACCA
>ERZ794969.31-NODE-31-length-27652-cov-88.835997_pt1 | contig 27652 bp, 28 predicted proteins | sample MGYA00375746_ERZ794969 | MGnify/ENA primary metagenome ERZ794969 (study PRJEB30138, sample SAMN05968718) | food fermentation metagenome | isolation source: fermented_meat | host: inoculated_fermented_meat_time_7_first_replicate;inoculat... | place: Italy | collected...
GTAGAGCACCTGGTTTGGGACCAGGGGGTCGCAGGTTCGAATCCTGTTTTCCCGATTGTAACGTAAGTTACATGTTATAAATTTAAGTTTTTTGGCGGTGTAGCTCAGCTGGCTAGAGCGTCCGGTTCATACCCGGGAGGTCGGGGGTTCGATCCCCTTCGCCGCTATTTTCAAAAAACTTGGACCTTTAGCTCAGTTGGTTAGAGCAGACGGCTCATAACCGCCCGGTCGTAGGTTCGAGTCCTACAAGGTCCATCGTTTGGTGAGATTTTGTAGGTGGTTATAATATTTTTATATTATCGCGGGATGGAGCAGTCTGGTAGCTCGTCGGGCTCATAACCCGAAGGTCGTAGGTTCAAACCCTACTCCCGCAATTTGGTCGCATGGTCTAGCTGGTTAGGACGCCTGCCTGTCACGCAGGAGATCACGGGTTCGAGTCCCGTTGTGACCGTTTCAAAATGGCTCAGTAGCTCAGTTGGTAGAGCAATGGATTGAAGCTCCATGTGTCGGCAGTTCGATTCTGTCCTGCGCCATATCATGAATATGCGGGTGTAGTTTAGTGGTAAAACCACAGCCTTCCAAGCTGTTGTCGCGAGTCCGATTCTCGTCACCCGCTTTTCATGGGCCTATAGCTCAGCTGGTTAGAGCGCACGCCTGATAAGCGTGAGGTCGATGGTTCGAGTCCATTTAGGCCCATTATCTAAATATTTGGAGAAGTACTCAAGTGGCTGAAGAGGCGCCCCTGCTAAGGGTGTAGGTCGGGAAACTGGCGCGAGGGTTCAAATCCCTCCTTCTCCGTTTTGTATGGCCCGTTGGTCAAGTGGTTAAGACACCGCCCTTTCACGGCGGTATCATGGGTTCAAATCCCGTACGGGTCATTGTAACATTGTTACATTTATAGTTTTTATGGAGAATTACCCAAGTCTGGCTGAAGGGAACGGTCTTGAAAACCGTCAGGTGGGTTCTGCCCACGCGAGAGTTCGAATCTCTCATTCTCCTTTATATTATCGCGGGATGGAGCAGTCTGGTAGCTCGTCGGGCTCATAACCCGAAGGTCGTAGGTTCAAACCCTACTCCCGCAATTTGGTCGCATGGTCTAGCTGGTTAGGACGCCTGCCTGTCACGCAGGAGATCACGGGTTCGAGTCCCGTTGTGACCGTTTCAAAATGGCTCAGTAGCTCAGTTGGTAGAGCAATGGATTGAAGCTCCATGTGTCGGCAGTTCGATTCTGTCCTGCGCCATTTTTGGAGGAGTAGCGAAGTGGCTAAACGCGGCGGACTGTAAATCCGCTCCTTCGGGTTCGGTGGTTCGAATCCACTCTCCTCCATATTTATAGGGATATAGTTTAAAGGTAGAACTACGGTCTCCAAAACCGTCAGTGTGGGTTCAATTCCTACTATCCCTGTTTATATTATATGTTGCATAAACATTGCAACTATGGTATAATTATTCATGTTAATAATGGCGGTATTGGTGAAGTGGTTAACACATCGGTTTGTGGATCCGACACACGTGGGTTCGATTCCCACATACCGCCTTTTATTATTGGGCTATGGCCAAGCGGTAAGGCAACAGGTTTTGATCCTGTCATGCGTTGGTTCGAATCCAGCTAGCCCAATTTCAAGGACAGGATTTGTTCTTTTATGGCGGTATAGCCAAGTGGTAAGGCAGAGGTCTGCAAAACCTTTATCACCGGTTCAAATCCGGTTACCGCCTTTGCGTTTAGGCGCTAACCTTAAACGTTCTGTAAGATGCCGGTGTGGCGGAATTGGCAGACGCGCGGGATTCAAAATCCCGTTTCCTCACGGAAGTATCGGTTCGACCCCGATCACCGGTATAATGGATTATTATACAAGTTTTAAAAGCCCTAGTAATAGGGCTTTTTTGTTGTCTAAAAATAAGTTATTGTCGTGTATGAAAGTGGTGTGATACGATAGGGATATACTAAGCACATCAAAAGGGTGATCAAGATGAAGAAGTGGGGCTTTTTACTTAGCGGTGGTTTTTTACTGGTCATTATTTTAAGCATATTACTGATTAATCAGCGTTCAAATCAAGCACGACAGCAGGCTAATCGTGTTCGTGACAGCGCACCGACCTTTTATTTACATGGGTATGGTGGTTCCGGTCGCTCTAGCGATAGCATGATTGAGGCCGCAGAAGAGCGGGGCAGAGCGACTAAAGTGTTAACGGCAATTGTCAGTCGTACTGGACAAGTTGCGTTAGAGGGACATTGGACAGATAGTACTACCCGGCCCATTATTCAGGTTATTTATAAAAATAATCGGAATCCGAATTATCGGCAAAATGGTGAATGGTTTAAACGGGTATTGATTGCGGTCAATCGACAACATCATTTTAAGCAGTTCAATGTTGTCGCTCACTCGATGGGCAATTTAACGTTAGCCTTCTACCTAGCCAATAATGCCCAAAACAAAAAAATGCCGCAGTTAGCTAAATTTGTTTCAATTGCAGGTCATTATGCTGGTATTATCGGAATGGATGATCGTGCTAATCAAAATCATTTAGCTAAAGATGGTCGCCCGCAGCAGATTAACGCTACTTATCGGCAATTAATGGGATTAAGGCATAGATTGCCAAAAAATCAGGTTCAATTCTTAAATGTTTATGGGGACCTATCCGATGGTAGTGATTCTGACGGACGCGTCAGCAATGTCTCTTCGCAATCGTTACGATATTTAGTGGCGCCAAGGGCTAAATCATATCGTGAGGTTGAATTTAAGGGACGTAAAGCACAACATAGTCAGCTACATGAAAACGAGGCTGTTAATAAAACGGTGATCGATTTTCTATGGTAAACAAAAACAGCGGCATCAACTTCATTATAAGTTGGTGTCGCTGTTTTGTTGTTCAAGACGGTATTCTTTAGCAGCGGTTGTTAAAGTCCCTAATAAGGCTTGTTGAGTCGCTGAGAAGAGTTGTGTCTTGCGATAAGCTAATGAGATATAAAAGGTTGGTTGCGGTTGATCAAGTAAGTCTAAAACAATAAGATCATCAGCTGGTGTGATGGCCGTTTCAGTTAAAAAACCGACTCCGACATTTTCATGGACCATACTTTTGAGGATGCTCACGTCATTGGTTTGATAAATAATGTCAGGGTTCATTTGGTTCATCGTCGAAAGCGTATCAAAGACGACGGGGTGGACGAAGCCCTCTGCCAACATAATGAAGTTTTCGTTGGCTAAATCACGAAAGGCAACCTTTTTAGCGGTTGCTAGCGGTGATTTGGGGCTGACGACGATTTTGAAGTGATGTTGCTCGATAATCTCAGCCGTTAGCGCATCATTTTCTAATGGGGTTGCAGAGCCAAGTAGGGCAGCATCCAAACGTCCAGCTTCTAGACTAGCTAATAATTCAGTAGAACCACCATCAACTGTCGCAAAATGTTGAATACTCCCAGCCTTGACTAATTTCTGCGCTAATTTAGAGAAGTAGTAGGTGCCGATAATCGGCGGAAGTCCAAAACGAAGCTCAGTTGCAGAGAGATTTTGCATATCATTAGTTGTTAATTGAATTTCATTTAGAATGTTGACAGCGTGTCGATTGAGTTGTTCACCGCTATCCGTAATAATAATTGATTGATGGGACTGGTCGCGGCGAATTAATTTAGTGTCGAATTCTTCTTCTAAGCGCTTGACCGCATAGGTGATTGTTGGTTGGCTGACACCAAATTGATCGGCAACTGCTGTAAAATTTTTTAATTTAATTAAAGCGACAAAATATTCTAAATCTTTAATCTTCATAGAAACTCCTATTTAATGCGATTTGAAAAGCTCATATAAATCTATTTTATCATAGTTGTAAGTTTTGACTATCAAATATTACTCGCGTTACACTGGGTTCATCGATAAGACGTAAAGGAGATTTTTAATATGAAAGCACAACAAATTTTAAATGATCCATTTTTAAATAAAGGCACAGCATTCACTGCTGAAGAACGTGCACAATTTGGTTTAACGGGGATGTTACCACCTCACGTTCAAACAATTGATGATCAAGTTAAACAAGCTTATGCACAATATCAATCAAAAGCTAATATGTTAGAACAACGTATTTTCTTAATGTCAATTTTTAACGAAAACCGCGTTTTATTCTACAAGTTATTCAGCCAACACGTTGCTGAATTCATGCCAGTTGTTTACGATCCAACGATCGCTGACACAATCGAAAACTACAGTGCTTTATATGTTAACCCACAACACGCAGCATTCTTATCAATCGACGATCCTGATTCAATGAAGACAACATTGGCAAATGCTGCTGATGGTCGCGAAATTAAATTAATCGTTGTGACTGATGGCGAAGGTATTTTAGGGATTGGTGACTGGGGTACACAAGGTGTCGATATCTCAGTTGGTAAATTAATGGTTTATACAGCTGCTGCAGGGATTGATCCTAGCCAAGTATTGCCAGTTGTTTTAGATGCTGGTACAAACCGTGAAAGCTTATTAAATGATGAATTATACTTAGGAAACCGTCATGAACGTGTTCGCGGCGATCGTTACTACGATTTCGTTGATCAATTCGTTCAAACCGCTGAAGAATTATTCCCTAACATGTATCTTCACTTTGAAGATTTTGGCCGTAGCAATGCTGCTAACATCTTGAACAAGTACAAAGATCAAATCGTTACTTTCAATGATGATATCCAAGGTACAGGGATTATCACATTAGCTGGTATCATGGGTGCTTTAAATATTTCTGGTGGCAAGATGACAGACCAAGTTTACATGAGCTTTGGTGCTGGTACTGCCGGTGCTGGTATTACACACCGGATCTTCGAAGAAATGTTACAAGAAGGTTTAACTGAAGAACAAGCACGTAGCCGTTTCTACATGGTTGACAAGCAAGGTCTATTGTTCGATGATGATCCAGAGTTAACACCAGAACAAAAACCATTTGCTCGCAAACGTAGTGAATTCGCTAATGCTGATGAATTAACAACATTAGAAGCTGCTATGAAAGCAATCCACCCAACAATCTTGGTTGGTACTTCAACACAACCTGGTACATTTACAGAATCAATCGTGAAGGAAATGGCCGCTCACACAGAACGTCCAATTATCTTCCCATTATCAAACCCAACTAAATTAGCTGAAGCAACTGCTGAAGACTTAATTAAATGGACTGATGGTAAAGCCTTAGTTGCTACTGGTATTCCTGCCGCACCTGTTGAATACAACGGTGTCACATACGAAATTGGTCAAGCAAACAACGCTTTAGTATACCCAGGTCTTGGTTTAGGGACAATCGCTTCAACTGCAAAAGTCTTAAATGACGAAATGATCAGTAAGGCAGCTCACTCATTGGGTGGTATCGTTGACCCAACAGAAGCCGGCGCAGCCGTATTGCCTCCTGTTACAAAATTAGATATCTTCTCACAAACTGTTGCGACAGCTGTTGCACAAAGCGCTGTTGACCAAGGTTTGAATAAAGAAGAAATTACTGACGTGCAAAAAGCCGTTGCAGACATGAAATGGGAACCAGAATACAAAGCACTATAATTTAAATATTAATTTGGTAGGAGAGTGAAAGAGTTGGCAGCATTTCTAACATCATTATCAAGTGTCGTCGAAATCGTCTTAGTCATTGCTTTGGGGTTTTGGCTACGGAGTTCTAAAAAGTTCGATGATAACTTTAAGGGTACAATTTCATTTTTAATCATGAACGTTGCTTTACCATTATCAATTTTCGTTTCAGTTCTAGATAACTTAACACGTGAAAAGTTGGTCGGTTTATCTGGCGGCTTAATCTACGTTTTAATTAGTTTCGCCCTAGGTTACTTAGTTGCTTGGTTATTAACAAAGGCTTTCCGGATTCGTCCAGGTCGTCGTGGGACATTTATCAATATGTTCGTTAATGCCAATACAATCTTCATTGGTTTACCATTGAACTTGGCACTATTCGGTGACAAGAGTTTACCTTACTTCTTGATCTACTATGTTGCTAACACTGTTTCAACATGGGCAATCGGTGTCTTCTTCATCTCAAATGATGATCCTACAAAAGAAAAAGGCGCTGCTAAAGGCAAATTTAACTGGCGTAAATTATTACCTTCTCCATTAATCGGTTTCTTAGCCGCATTAATTTATCTTTTAACTGGTTTACCATTGCCAGAACTTGTTGATAAGACATTCTCAATGGTTGGTGGGATCGTTACACCAATGTCATTGATCTACATTGGGATTATCTTAGCTGATGCTGGTTTGAAATCAATCCATTTCGACCGCGATACAATCTTAGCCCTATTAGGTCGCTTCGTTGTTGCACCAGCAATCATGATTGCGATTATGATGTTCTTCAAGAATACAACTTCAATTCCAACAATTGAACAAAGCACATTAATTATTCAAGCCGCAACACCAGGTTTGGCTGTCTTACCAATCTTAGTCGGTCAATCACACGGGGACGTTGAATATGCAACAAACGTCGTTACAACAAGTACTGTCTTGTTCGTCGTCGTTGTGCCTATCTTAATGCAAATCGTTCAATTCATCTAGTTTCATAATAAGAGCGTTAGATATTCCGAGTATCTAACGTTCTTTTTTTGTGTATAAATGTGTAATAATACACAATCTCGGTTGATAAACGAGGCTATCTGGACTACAATGAAAGCGTAGTCAATAAACAAGAGAGGTTGATTAATATGTCAGAAAAGATTTATACGAAACAAGCGCCAGAACCATTAGGACCATACAGCCAAGCAATTGCAACGGATAAGATTGTCTTTATGTCAGGTCAACTGGGGTTAAAAGACGGCAAACTCGCACCTGATTTAGCAGGGCAAACGAAACAAGCCATTATGAACTTACAAAGTGTTTTAAAAGAAGCTGGCTTAAGTTTAGAAAATATCGTTAAAACCAACTGCTTCTTAACCAACCTAGATGACTTTAATGAATTTAATCAAGTTTATGCAGAATTTTTCGGCGACATTGCACCTGCTAGAAGTGCTGTTCAAGTCGGCAAACTACCAGCTGGTGGGATTGTTGAAATTGAAGCCATCGCTGTTCGATAATATTTGATTGGGAGTTGGATCAATGAATAAAGTAGCCATTATCGGTATTGGTCATGTTGGGAGTACAGTTGCCTATACGCTTGTTTCCCGGCGCATTTGTAGTGAATTAGTTTTATTTGACCAAAAGCCAAAATTAGCAGAAGCGGAACGAAACGATTTAGAAGCCGGTCAAGTTGATCATACAGGATTTGTTAAGATTACAGCTAATGATGAAAGTCAATTAGCCACTTGTGACCTAGTCATTTTCTCAGCTGGTGACATTAGTATCCTTGAACATAGTGCTGATCGGTTTGATGAATTAACTTATACGAAAACAGCAGTCGCACAATGGGCACCTAAATTAAAGGCCGCTAATTTCAAAGGAATCTTATTGAACATCACTAATCCATGTGATGTAATTACCCAATATCTACAAGCTTTAACTGGCTTTCCTAAGGAACGCGTATTAGGAACTGGAACGACTTTGGATACAGCCCGGATGCAAGTTGCAGTCGGCCATTATTTGAACGTTGCGCCTAATAGTGTGCACGGCTATGTGCTAGGTGAACATGGTAATTCACAATTTGTCGCTTGGTCTGGGGTGCATGTTGGTGGGCAACCACTAGCAACCCAATTATCACCAGAACAATTGGCACAATTTGAAGTTGACGCTCGCCAAGGTGCTTGGGAAATCCTCAGCGGCAAGGGCTATACGTCTTATGGGATTGCTAATCAAGCAGCGCATTGTGCTGCAGCTATCTTACAAAATACGCGCCAAGTCTTACCCGTTTCTAACTTTGATGACACTGTACAATGCTATGTTGGCCATCCAGCTATGGTTGGTGCCGCAGGTGTCTTACAGGATTATCCAAGTCAGTTAACGACAGCAGAACAACAAAAATGGCAAACATCGATTGATACGATCAAACACATGTATGCCGCTATCTAAATGAAAAGACGTCATCCAAATTAATGGATGGCGTCTTTTTTGTTTAAAATAGTTGTCCCAAGAGGAACATCATGAGCGGCACCATCAACAAAGCCCCGAGCGTTGTCTCGGTCACCATGACAGCGGCAAAATCAGCGTCTGTATTATAAAGTCGTGCGACAACTGGTGCATTTGTCATAACGGGCATACAGGATTGCAGAATGAAGACTTGTTTCATGAGGGGTGGCATGTGACTTGGATAGACTAACGCAGTCATTAATAAAGGCGCAAAGATGAACCGGCCGGCTAAGACACCTAGTTGATCTTTGCCAAAGCGAATATTTTTGAGTCCGGCATTATAAATTGAAATCCCAATGAAGAGCATGGATAGTGGGGTGGTCAGGTTGCCTAGATAAGTGAAGGACTGTGTTAAGAAACTGGGTAAGTGCCAATCTAATAAGACCAGGATAACGCCGATAATAAAACCGATTAGTGGCGCCGAGAAAACCTTCTGTAAAACAGTTTTAAGGGATAAACCCTCTTGATTGGCACCATCTCGTTGAATTAAGTAAACGCCAAGTGTCCAAAAAATGGTGGTATTAGCCATGTAATAGACTAAGACAAAGGGCAGACTGCGCTGACCAAAGAGGGCCAGGTTAATTGGTAAGCCTACAAAAACCGTATTGGAGTTGAAGAACATGGATTCAAACAAGCCACGCCGACTGGCATCGACTTTAATGAGGCGTGCGACAATAATTGAAATCCCAAACAAGAGTAACATGGAGAGCACTGGAAAACGGAGGTTGGGAAGTAAGGTGGCTAACTGATCGTGTGAAAAGTCTTTGGTGATTGAAATGATCATATAAGGTGGTAGAGCAACTTGTGTGACAAGTTTAGCGATAAGCGCTGTGCTATCCTCATTAAACCAATGACGTGCGGCTAAGGCATAGCCAACCGTAATCATAATAATGATAATAAAAACACCGGCACTACTATTAACTAAGGTTTGCATAATAAGCTTCTTTCTATCTGAAAATCGTTCTCCTATTAGTATAAAACGATTGGGGATGACTTAAAAGTGTCTCTAGTAGGATGCTATTTGGTCAATAAGCTGAATAGTTCGTGTTTTAATATGTGTGTTGAATAAGGGGTGGCATTTATTGACTAAATCACGTATAATCAATAGAAATAAAGCGGAATAGGGGCGAAAATATTGATTTTAACTGAAACAACATTAGCAGGAATTCATTTTGATAATTGTTTAATGAATGCAGCAGGCGTTTATTGTTATGACGCAGACGAACTAAATCAGATTCAAAAATCTGCAGCAGGCACTTTTGTAACGAAGAGTGCTACCGTGGTCCCAAGGGCGGGGAATCCAGAACCACGCTATTTATCAACACCTTGGGGGAGCATTAATTCGATGGGACTTCCTAATAAGGGATTACCCTATTATCTCGACTATGTTTCTCAACAACAGACCCTCTTTCCTGAAAAACGATATTTTCAATCGATTACTGGATTTAATATCGATGAAGACGAAGCGCTTTTGAAACAGATTACGGATTCTGATTTTAATGGCTTAGTGGAGTTAAACCTTTCTTGCCCTAATGTGCCGGGCAAACCACAAACGGGTTATGATTTTGAAACAGTTGAACAAATTTTAACACGGGTGTTTGAAGTGTATGAAGGACCACTAGGGGTTAAATTACCACCTTATTTTGATATTGTTCATTTTGATCAAATGGCCGCCATTTTAAACCAATTCCCATTGGCATTCATTAATTCTGTCAACAGCATCGGTAACGGCCTCACGATTGACGCTGCTACCGAACGGGTCAGCATTAAACCTAAGCATGGTTTTGGCGGTATTGGTGGTGATTATATTAAGCCAACAGCCCTCGCGAATGTCCACGCCTTTTACCAACGGTTGAAACCCGAGATCCAAATTATCGGCACTGGCGGTGTTAAGTCTGGTCAAGATGTTTTTGAACATCTATTATGTGGTGCTAGCATGGTTCAAGTCGGGACGGCACTTCACAAAGAAGGCCCACAGATCTTTGACCGCTTAACGGCAGAACTACAAACAATCATGCAACAAAAAGGGTATAATAAAATAGCTGATTTTAAAGGCAAATTAAAATATTTAGATTAAAGAGAGTGATTAGCAAGATGCAATATAAACATTTATTTTTCGACATGGACAATACCTTATTTGACTTCGATGCGGATGAGGACCAAGCATTAGAGCGGCTATTTAACGCACAAGACATCGACTTAACGAGTGATATTAAAACAACTTATCAAACGTTCAACCAAGGATTGTGGCGTCAATATGAACAAGGGGAATTAACCCGGGAAATATTATTGAACACCCGTTTTGCGACTTTTTTCAAAAAACAGTTTAATAAAGTGGTCGATGGTCAACAATTATCAAGCCAATATTTAGATAATTTGGCATTAGGGCACGATTTAATGCCACAATCAGAAGAGTTATTAGCTGGGTTACAAGCACAACACGCCAAATTATATATCACAACGAATGGTGTGGCGCGTACGCAATACCAACGACTACAAGACTCAGGGTTGGCCCATTATTTCGATGCTATTTTCGTATCAGAAGAATTAGGCTATCAAAAACCGGACCCAGCTTATTTTCAAACTGTTTTTCAGAAATTAGAAACTGTCCCAATGACCCAGTCATTGATCGTAGGAGATTCACTGACTTCTGATGTTCAGGGGGGCCAAAACGTGGGTGTGGCAACAGCTTGGTACAACCCAACAGGGCAAATCAATCATGATCGGGCTTTACAGCCAACACATGAGATCAAACAATTAACAGAACTATTGACGCTTTAAGCGTGACAATCAAAGCGCCAACCGTTAGAGTGCGTTAAAAGATGGAGTGACAAGAGATGAAAAAGCAACGTTATTTTAGAATTAGTTTAGGCTGGCGGATTTTAATCGGGATTGCACTAGGATTAGTTGCCGGTGGGATTTTCTACCAAAACAAAACTGCAATTGCGGTGATGCAAGCGATAGGGACGTTGTTTATTAATTTAATTAAGATGATTGTATTACCAATCGTTGTTTCTTGCTTGGTAGTCGGGATCGCTAAAATGGGCGATATCAAGAAGTTGGGTCGAATTGGTGGCAAGACGCTTTTGTATTTTGAAATGATGACCACCATTGCGATTGCATTAGGATTGACGGTCGGTAACTTGACGAAACCTGGCGCGTTAATCAACATCCATAGTTTGAGCCAAGGATCAATTGGTCAATATACAGCTGCTGCTAAATCAGCTAGCAATCATGGTTTGGGCGATATTATTATGAATATTGTACCGACTAACATTTTTAAGGCGCTTAGTGAAGGGGATATGATTCCAATTATCTTCTTTACGGTCTTGTTTGGTTTAGGACTTGCAACATTTGGCAAACGCAGTGAACCGCTCATTAACGCTTTTGAAATGATTTCAGAAGTAATGTTCAAACTAACTAACTGGATTATGCAATTAGCACCAATTGGGGTTTTTGCCTTAATCGGTGTGACGATTGCCCAATTTGGTTTCGATGCATTGAAGCCTTTGGTTTATTTCTTAGTCATTTGCTACTTAACGATGATTTTCTTCGTCGTCGTTGTGGCGGGGCTAGTGGCACGAATCTGGCATATTAATATCTTGGAATTATTGAAAGTCTTCAAAGAAGAATTAGTGCTATCTTTTTCAACAGCCAGTTCAGAAGCTGCATTACCTAAAGTAATGGAAAAAATTCAAGATTACGGTGTGAGCCAAGGAATTGCTTCTTTTGTCATTCCAACCGGTTATACATTTAATCTTGATGGTTCCGCAATCTATCAATCATTAGCAGCGCTCTTTTTGGCGCAAGCTTACCACATTCATCTCAGTCTAATGCAACAACTAACACTATTGGTGGTCTTGATGATTACGTCTAAAGGGATGGCCGGTGTACCTGGGGCTTCATTTGTGGTATTACTTGCAACCATTACAACAATCGGAGTACCAGCTGCTGGTGTGGCCTTTATTGCTGGGATTGATCGGTTAGTCGACATGGGCCGGACTGCCGTCAATGTGATGGGAAACTCATTAGCAGCCGTGATTATCGCTAAATCTGAAAACGAATTTGACGAAACAAAACGAACGAAATACTTAGCGCAATTAAGTGCTAAAAAATAACAAGGCTTGATAGTAGTCAGCCGACCAAAAAAGGACTAGGATAGAAATTGTCTCCTAGTCCTTTTGCTGTATCTGGGTATAGACCGGTCTATGATTGATTCGAGTTAATGGGACGTATTTAAATAAGCTATATTGAAATGTTGTTGTCGTTAAATACTTGAGAACAATGTATGTTTATGAAAACGGATAACAACGGCATTATCTAGACCAATTTCACAGATAACGTAAAAATGATTAGACAGATTAGAGATTTGTGGTAGAATAAATGAGTAAAGCGTTTTAAAAAGAAAAACGTTTTGGTGTGATAATAGATTGATAGGGATTAATGCCATAATATTTCATTATAATTGTTAGCGTTTTTATCAGTGTGTTATTACAACTATTTTATAAGGAGGTTTTTGTGAATGGTTGGAATCGTTATTGCAAGTCACGGGGAGTTTGCTAAAGGTATCATGCAATCTGGTTCAATGATTTTTGGCGAACAAGAAAAAGTACAAGCTGTTACTTTTATGCCTAATGAAGGACCGGATGATTTGAAAGCGCATTTAGAAGCTGCCGTTGCAACGTTTGACGCAGATGATGACGTCTTGTTCTTAGTCGATCTTTGGGGAGGTTCACCATTTAATCAAGCAAATGGCTTGTTCGAAGCTCATAAAGATAAATGGGCAATCGTTACTGGTTTGAACTTACCAATGTTGATTGAAGCATACGCATCACGTTTATCTATGACATCTGCTCATGAAATCGCAGCACATATTATTGATGAAGCTAAGGCTGGTGTTCGGGTTAAACCTGAAGACTTAGAACCAAAAGAAGCACCAAAGGCAGAAGCAAAACAAGCTGCTAATACAGGTACTCCTGGTAAGTTCAAATATGTCTTGGCACGTATTGATTCACGTCTATTACATGGTCAAGTGGCAACAACTTGGTCTAAGACAACTAACCCAACACGGATTATTGTTGTTTCAGACAACGTTGCTAAAGATGAATTACGGACAAACTTAATTAAGCAAGCTGCTCCTGGTGGCATTAAAGCGCATGTTGTGCCAATCGATCAAATGATCAAGTTGGCAAAGGATGATCAACATTTTGGTAAGGAACGTGCTTTATTATTATTCGAATCACCACAAGATGCACTCAGAGCCGTTGAAGGTGGCGTACCATTAGAAACAATTAACGTTGGTTCAATGGCCCACTCAACTGGTAAAGTACAACCTAATACTGTTTTGGCCTTTGACCAAGATGATATCGATACATTTGAAAAACTAAAGGAAAAGGGCATCAAGTTTGATGTTCGTAAGGTTCCAAGTGATTCAAACGGTAATATGGATAGCATCCTTAAAAAGGCACAATCAGAATTAGACAAACAAAACAATAAATAATTAACTATCAGAAGAAAACGGAGGATTAATAATCATGGATTTGAATTTCATTCAAGTGATTTTGGTCATTTTTGTTGCATTTCTAGCTGGTGTGGAAGGTATCTTAGATCAATTCCATTTCCATCAACCAGTAATTGCTTGTACATTAATCGGCCTTGTAACCGGTAACTTATTACCATGTCTTATCTTAGGCGGGACATTACAAATGATCGCCTTAGGTTGGGCTAACGTTGGTGCCGCTGTTGCACCCGATGCTGCTTTAGCATCAATCGCATCTGCAATTATTTTAGTACTTGGTGGCCAAGGCAAAGCCGGCGTCACATCAGCTATCGCTATTGCTGTACCTCTTGCAGTAGCTGGTTTATTATTAACAATCATCGTACGGACATTAGCAACAGGTATCGTGCACATCATGGATGCTGCTGCTAAAGAAGGTAACTTCCGTAAGATCGAAATGTGGCAATACATCGCTATTATCATGCAAGGTGTTCGTATCGCTATTCCTGCAGGCTTAATCTTAGCAATCGGTGCTGGCCCTGTTAAAGAAATGTTGACAGCAATGCCAGTATGGTTAACAGATGGTTTAGCAATCGGTGGTGGGATGGTTGTTGCTGTTGGTTACGCAATGGTTATCAACATGATGGCAACTAAAGAAGTATGGCCATTCTTCGCAATTGGTTTCGTACTTGCAACTATCTCTCAATTGACACTTATCGGACTTGGCGCAATCGGTATTTCACTCGCTCTTATCTACTTAGCCCTTTCAAAACAAGGCTCAGGTAATAACGGCGGTGGCTCAAATACTGGTGATCCGCTAGGCGATATCATTGACAACTACTAAGAAGGAGGCTGACAAAAAATGGCAGAACAACTAAAATTAACAAAAAAAGATCGTATCTCTGTTTGGTTACGTTCAACTTTCCTTCAAGGTTCTTGGAATTATGAACGTATGCAAAATGGTGGTTGGGCTTATACATTAATCCCAGCACTTAAGAAGTTATATAAGACTAAAGAAGATCGTTCAGCAGCTTTAGTTCGTCACATGGAATTCTTTAATACTCATCCTTATGTTGCTGCACCAATTCTTGGGGTTACTTTAGCTCTTGAAGAAGAACGTGCTAATGGTGCACCAATTGATGATGTTACGATTCAAGGGGTTAAAGTTGGTATGATGGGACCTTTAGCTGGTATCGGCGATCCCGTTTTCTGGTTTACTGTTAAACCAATTATCGGTGCTTTAGCTGCTTCACTTGCTATGAGTGGTAACATTCTTGGCCCAATCATTTATTTCGTTGCATGGAATGCCATCCGTATGGCATTTACATGGTACACACAAGAATTCGGCTACCGTGCTGGTTCTAAGATTACTGAAGATTTATCTGGTGGTATTTTACAAGATATTACTAAGGGTGCTTCAATCCTTGGGATGTTCATCTTGGGATCACTGGTTAATAGATGGGTATCAGTTAAGTTCACACCAACTGTCTCATCTGTTAAATTAGATAAGGGTGCTTTCATCGATTGGGATAAATTACCAAGTGGTGCTAAAGGCATTCAATCTGCATTACAACAACAAGCACAAGGCTTGTCATTGACAGATCATAAGATTACAACTTTACAAGATAACTTAGATAGCTTGATTCCTGGTTTAGCTGCATTAGGTTTAACATTATTCTGTATGTGGTTACTTAAGAAGAAAGTATCACCAATCGTTATTATTCTTGGCTTATTCGTAGTCGGAATTGTTTTCCATCTATTACACTTAATGTAAAAGAGTGCGTAAGCAGGTGTTTATATTTTGAGGATTAACTGGATTTGACGAATTGGGGCTGAAAGTACCGATTTGGCAAATTTGGTTAACCGCAGAAATATGCCTGCTGAAGCACGTTTAAAAAAAAGTGCGTTCAAGCTTGGTCAACTTTTGAGCATTAGCATAGGGAAGCGAATGAGCGACGCAGTCGATTATTTGATTCACGACGCTAAGCACAGAAAGTTAGCTTGAAAAGCACGTTAAAAAAACAAAGGAAGGGCTAGGGCAAATTTACTTTGTCCTAGCCCTTCCTTTTTATAAAAGCGTATAATGAAAGTAAGCTTTTTGGAAATGGAGTCGATATAATGGTTCAATCAATTAATACAAAGGTCGAATTAGTGATCAATGCGACCTCTTTTACTGCGTTAACAGATTACGGCAAAATCATGATTGGCGATAAGGGCTTTGAATTCTTCAATGATCGTGACGCCCGTCAGTTTATTCAAATTCCGTGGGAAGAAGTTGATTACGTGATTGCTTCTGTCATGTTCAAAGGCAAATGGATTCCTCGGTACGCAATTCAGACCAAGAAAAACGGGACCTATACTTTTGCTTCAAAGGAACCTAAGAAAGTGTTACGCGCTATCAGAGAACACGTACCAGCTGAAAGATTAGTACAATCACTCGGTGTGTGGGATGTTATTAAACGGGTTTTTACGCGCCGCGCAAAATAAAATGTTAAAGTCAGAGACCTAAGATAAATTTTTTTATCTCAGGTCTCTTTTTGTGCAAAAAAGGGAAAATTGCGACTCTATCTAGGGCGTGCTAAAATACCATATAAGGTTAATTTATATCCGATCAATTAGGATAGAAGAGGGGATTCAAATGGGATTCGATAAAGCGATTATTGCGTTAAAAGCAGGCAAAAAAGTAGTGCGGACAGGCTGGGGTGGTCCAGAACTATTCATCGTTCAAGTTAGTGGCGACACGTACCAAGGAGAAACAATCAGTCCATACCTATTGATTAAAACGACTGAAGAACCAGCTTATTCAATGTTCCAACCAACTTCTTGTGATGTATTAGCCGAAGATTGGCAGTTAGTTGATTAATGGGTCATTTTGCGGATTTAAAACAAAAGACGGTTTTAGTCACTGGCGCCGCTTCCGGTATTGGCAAGGCCCAAATGCTAGCTTTTTTGGCGGAGGGTGCGATGGTTATTGCATTAGATAAGGCGCCGATTACGCAGACGGCAGACGGTTTAAAAACGGTACAAGTCGATATTCGGGACGCTCCCCAATTAACGGCAACGTTAAAAAATTTGTTAGCGACAGTGTCGTCATTTGATATTGTCTGTAATACAGCGGGCATATTGGACCAATACACACCAACGCTTGAAACAAGTGAGGCTGATTGGGATAATCTGATGGCGGTCAATTTGAAAAGCCAGTTTTTAGTGACTAATGCGGTACTACCAAGTATGCTAGCTCGCCACGAAGGCGTTTTTGTTAACATGGCTTCAATTGCCGGATTAGTGGCTGGCGGCGGCGGTGCGGCCTATACGGCTTCTAAGCATGCGATTATCGGTTATACTAAGCAGCTGGATTACGATTACGCAAGCCAAGGTATTCGGGCGAATTGCATCGCACCAGGCGCAATTGAAACACCGATGAACGCTGCCGATTTTGCGGGCGCTGGTGAAATGGCCAAAGAGGTGGCGCGTCAAACGCCAGCTGGTCGCTGGGCACAACCGGCAGAGGTTGCTCAGTTAAGTTTGTATTTAGCAAGTCAAGCCTCTGATTACATCCACGGAACCGTGGTACCAATCGATGGTGGTTGGCTTGAAAAATAACGAAAGGCAAGGTATTAGGGATGGCAAAACAAATTAAACTTAGTCAAACGGTTTATGAGTTAGTGACTGCATATCCAGAGATTGTCCCCGTACTCGTTTCAATCGGGTTGGACGGTGTGACGAATCCTGCATTATTGAACACAGCAGGGCGGTTTATGACGTTACCCAAAGGTGCGCAGATGAAGCAGATCCCACTTTCACAAATCGTGGCAACTTTGACAGAAAATGACTTCGAGGTGATTGCGGATGACTGATCAACATAGCAGTGCGTACCGGCAAAAAAGAATTGTCGAAATTTTAAAGATGTTACATAACGGCGGATCTTTCGAGGAAGCTAAGCGGATTTTCGATGAATCATTTTCAGGGGTCGATGTGTCCGAGATTACGTCTGCTGAGCGGGAATTAATTGCCAGTGGCTTAAATCCCATGGAAATTCAGCATTTGTGCAACGTTCATGCGGCCGTTTTTAAGGGTGCAATTAACCCTAACGGTGCTGAAACACCAGCACAAGAACAACCGGGGCACCCAGTCGCTGTTTTGAAATTGGAAAATTTAGTGATCAATTCGTTATTAGTGGATGAATTGTTACCTTGTCTTAAGAAATGGCAACAATCGGGTTCAGATCAAGCTTACTTAAACCGAATGCAACAAGCGCTAAAAGATTTATTGACGATTGATCGGCATTATTCACGCAAGGAAAATCTGTTATTTCCATTAATGGATAAATATGGCATCACTGCGCCACCAAAAGTGATGTGGGGCGTTGATGATCAAATTCGGGGTTTGGTGAAGACCGTCTATCAAATGGTGATCAGTGAACCGGTTCCTGATAAATATGAAGTTGAAGCGGCCATTGAAAAAATGACCAAGGAAATCCAAGAAATGATCTTTAAAGAAGAAGAAATCATGGTGCCAATGGTCAATGAAGTCTTTACGCCAGCGGATTGGGGCTTGATGGCAGATGAAAGTCAACCAATTGGCTATACATTGATTCCTGAGCCACTTCCTTGGCAACCGAGTCAGGCTGATTTAGAGGCTTCAGAACAGCGGGCAGTACCAGCTATCGCCAAGGAATTAAATGCGATGGCGCAATCTTTAGCAGATAAGCAGGCACCGGTTAGTCGAGTGCTACCAGAAGTAAAGACGACACCCACTAAATTAGAGGCGGCTAGCCAAATCCCCTTTGCCATTCAGGGGACACCTGTTGAAACACCTGTAACACAAGCAACTGCGGCTGAACCTAAGTCAGCAGAGATGCCTGATTTTGTGAAGGCGATGTTGGCGGATAAGGCGCCGGCTGAGAAGCGGCCTGCTAAAGTGAGTCGAAATCGGGAAGCCCCTCAACCGCATATCGAGATTGGAACTGACAACCAGGCAACAATTGTATTGCCTTCAGGGACAATGAACTTGAGTGAGCTCACGGCAATTCTACAAGTTTTACCACTTGATTTAACGTTCGTCGATCAAGACGATATCGTGCGGTGGTTCTCTGATAATAATCACCGTATTTTCCCAAGAACGCGGGCGGTCCTCGGCCGAGCAGTTGTTAACTGTCATCCACCAAAGAGTGTGGATAAAGTTGAAAAGATTTTAGCCGATTTTCATGCTGGAACTGAGGATCACGCCGATTTTTGGATTAACTTCCGCGGTAAATTAGTGTATATTAGATATTTCGCAGTTAGAGATCCACAACAACGGTATCTGGGTTGTTTAGAAGTCAGTCAAGATATTACCGAGATTCAAGCACTAACAGGCGAGAAGCGCTTGTAGTACATGCTTTAATGGCATAGAGGAGAGAGAAAAGTTATGCAACAGATTATATTATTATTGGCGGTGGGGATTTTAGCCGGTATTTTAGGTGCGATTCTCGGCATTGGTGGCGGGATTATCCTGACACCCGTTTTAACACTCGCAATTGGTTTAGACATCAAGTACGCAATCGGAGCTAGTATTGTCGCCGTGATTGCCACTAGTTCTGGTGCGACAATTGCTTATTTAAAAGACGATATGCTGAATTTACGGGTGGCAATGTTTCTAGAAATTGCGACAACCGTGGGGGCGATTATCGGGGCGCTATTAACCGGCGTCGTACCAACCGGCTTTTTATTCATTTTGTTTGGGAGCTTCCTATTATTCTCAACTTACAATATGATTCAAAAACTGCGTGGTAAAAAGGCCGAAGAACATGTTGGTGCAGCTAATGATCAGTGGGCTGAAAAGTTGAATTTAAATGGCACTTATTACGATAAGGCCAATCAAAAACAAGTTGATTACCAAGTTGAAAAAGTACCTGGTGGTTTTGCGATGATGTTTGGCGCCGGGATTGCCTCTGGTTTATTAGGGATTGGTAGTGGAGTCTTCAAAGTCACTGCAATGGATACCATTATGAAGATGCCTTTAAAACCATCTAGTGCAACAAGTAATCTAATGATGGGTGTGACGGCAGCGGCTTCAGCAACAGTTTATTTCTTTAGTGGTGCGATCCTACCAGAAATTGCCGCACCGTTAGCGCTTGGTATTTTAGCGGGCGCAACAGTTGGTTCAAGAATTATGCAACATTTGCAACCGAAGTTTATTCGGATGATTTTTATTCCGATTTTACTGTATATGGGCTTACAAATGGTGCTTAAAGGATTCGGGGTGCACATCTAATGACAGATCGTAAAAAAGAAATGGCGCAAATTGAATTAGTAATTGGTAAAATCTTACGGGTTGGTGTTTTGGTGTCAGCAACCGTTCTAATTATCGGGATGATTTTATTCTTAATGCATGGTGGCACAGGTTATGGCGAACACCAATTTCCAACAACCTTTGCTATGATTTTTCAAGGGATGGCTGAATTGAAAGCCGGCGCGGTCATCATGTTTGGTTTATTCTGCTTGATTTTAACACCTGTTTTACGGGTTGTAGTGTCAATCTATGCCTTTGCAAAAGAAGAAGACTATCTATATGTCTGGATTACGGTCATTGTTTTGGTGATTTTAATCATTGGGATGACGATTGGGTTTATCAAATAAAAAATACGTTTAAACATAAAAGACCCAGGGCAAGAGTAATTCTTGCCTTGGGTCTTATTTTGGTTATTGATCTTCTAAACCTAAAATGCGCTTTTTCTTTTCTTCAAATTCGTCGTCGGTCATCAGGCCGTCTTCTTTCATCTTGAGGTAGGCCATGATTAGTTCGCCTTTTTTGACGAAACTTAAATCTTCTTCAGCTGGCTTTTCGATGTAATCGTTCATCAGTTGATAGAGTTTTTGCAAGTCATCGTTATCAGCGGCCTCAAAGCTGATGATAATTTTTTCGAGGGCGTGGTTGGGTTTTTGATAGAGAATTTGGAGATGCCCTTGCCGGTAAGTGGCTTCAAAAAAACGAACGGATTTTAATTTTTTAAAGGCAATCTCACGATCGTCTTTGTCATTTTTCTTTAAGAGTCCTGGGTAGTGAAGTGTGAGAATTTGATCATCATAAGTGATTTCAAGTTTGCGTGGCTTCTTAATGCGATAAGTCTGCATATGACTGCTCCTTTTAATAAAACTTAAGTAAAAGCAAGAACGTTCTTAACAAACAACGTCTAAACTTACCCCTATCATAGTAGATAATAGGCGTAAATAGCAAGTCTTGTCTTTCGTCAAAAAATGAGGTGATTAGGATGCAATTTTTCACTGGTATTCGTAATGGCTTATTACTCGCGTTACCCATCTGGGGCGTGTTAATCTTAGTAATGAGCAGCTGGTTATATTAAAAGGCACCAAAATGGCCAGTCGGTTGTTTTGCGTGTCTTTTTTAGATAATTCGGTCATTTTTAGGTCTTAAGTCGGTTTTTATGCTAGTATGAATAGATTACAATTAAGAACATTGATTGCATATGATTTAATTAATTACTATAATGGTATCAAATGTCCAAAGATAAGGAGGAGGAAACCAATTGAATATTGGAATATTTACGGACACCTACTTTCCACAAGTCAGCGGTGTGGCAACCTCCATTAAAACTTTAAAAGAGGGGCTCGAGAAAAAGGGGCACTCTGTTTACATATTTACAACAACTGATCCACATGTTGATAAAGAAACAATTGAACCGAACATTTTCCGATTTGCAAGTGTGCCGTTTGTGTCATTTACGGACCGGCGAATTGCTGTTCGGGGCCTTTTTCATGCCTATCAGGTTGCTAAAGAATTAGATTTAGATATCGTTCATACGCAAACTGAATTTTCGATGGGTTACATCGGTAAGTTTGTTGCTAAGAACTTGAAGATTCCGTGTCTGCACACGTATCACACGATGTATGAGGATTATTTACATTATGTGTTAAACGGGAAGCTCTTGCGTCCTTATCACGTTAAACAGATGAGTAAGGCCTTTTTATATCACATGTCGGGGATTGTGGCACCGTCCGAACGGGTGTCACAGACGTTGAATCGTTACCAGGTCAAAGCGCCGATTCGGATTATTCCAACCGGGGTCGATATTAGCCGGTACGAAAAACAAGTGACCTTGGATGTACGGGAATCACTAGGTCTAACGAAAGAACAACCCGTATTGTTATCACTCAGTCGGGTCGCTTATGAAAAACGGATCGATGTTATTATCGATGCGCTACCACGCTTGGTGGCGCAGAAACCAGATTTAATGTTGGTTATTGCTGGTGAAGGTCCCGCGCGTGAAGACTTGGAAGCACAAGTCGCTAGATTAGGGATGAGCGAACACGTTATTTTTACCGGTATGATTGATAACGATGATGTTTCTAATTACTATCACATGGCAGATTTATTCGTTTCAGCGAGTGATTCCGAGTCACAAGGGCTAACGTATATTGAAGCAATGGCCGCTGAAGTCAAAATTGTTGTGATGGCCAGTCCCTATGCCAGTGAATTATTGACGGATCCGTCAATTGGGACGACTTTTACAACCGAAGATGAAATGTTGCATCAAATCTTGAACTATTTGAATCATCCGGGGGCTTTTGATGACCCAGCACCACGGCAAAATAAGTTGCACGCGATATCGGCAGATTATTTTGCGGAACAAATGGTTCAATTTTATAAGCAATCACAAGTGTTATACGATGAACTGAAACTAGATCAAGATGAGTTGTTAGAATTAGAAGATATGGATACTAAAAAATAAATGACATAATTGAAGAAACTGTTGATCATAATCAGCAGTTTTTTATTGGTCAATGATCATTAGAAAAAGGGTCGGTTATGAGTCGAACAAATAAAATTGTTTTTGCAGTCATGTTAGCGATTGGCTGCGGCATATTCGCTTATGAGAGTCGCACGTTACAGTTAAATCAATTGGTGGCAGATATTAGCCGGTTAAAAGTCGGCTGGCTACTAGTCGCACTTTTATGTATGTTAGTTTCTTGGTTCTTTGAAGCATTAGTACTGCGCGTCTTTTTAAAGGGGCGGACGACGGATTTTTCATTATTCAACGCCTTGCGGATTCCATTGATTGCGCAGCTCTTTAACGCGATTACGCCATTTTCTTCTGGGGGTCAACCTGCACAACTAGTCGCACTGATGCAGTCACGAGTGGAAGCGGGCCAGGCGAGTTCCGTTTTATTAATGAAATTCATCGTCTATCAGTTCATGGTGTTGGTCAACTTCCTATTAAGTATGGTCATCGGCTTTTCACAGGTTTCCAAGCACTTTGGCACGCTGGCGATTTTAATTAACTTTGGTTTGATTGTCCACGTCGTTGTTCTAGCGGTCTTATTATTGGTGATGTACTACAATAAATTTACTAAGCAATTGGTACATTGGTTGTTAATTCCGGTTAGCTGGTTCGTTTCCAAAAAGCGGATGGCTGAATGGCGTGGTATCCTGTTAACTAAAATTGATACGTTTTATGCCGAGAGTCTCCATCTCAAAAAGGAAAAGAAGAAACTCATCAAAGGCTGTTTATTAACGCTATGCCAACTCTTTTTCTACTATAGTGTGCCGTACTTCGTGTTATTGGCGTTAGGTAGTCCGAATGTGAATTACTTAGAAGTCATGGTTTTACACGTCATGATCGTCATGATTGTATCGCTCTTCCCAGTTCCAGGTGGTTCTGGTGGTGCGGAATACAGTTTCAAGACTTTATTTGCCACCTTTACGCTGAGTTCGAGTAAACTGGTATTAGCCATGTTGTTATGGCGACTTTTCACTTATTATCTAGGAATGTTTATGGGGATTGGCGCTTTAGCGGTCAAACCCAAGTTAAGTGCTAAAAAATAGGAGGTTATTAACATGCAACCAACAATCGGTTTTATCGGTATCGGTGTAATGGGGAGCAGTATGGTTAAAAATCTATTGAAAGCAAACTACTCAGTTGTCGTTTACAATCGAACGAAACAAAAGGCAGATGAAGTTGTCAGTTTAGGTGCTAAGTGGGCGGACACACCAGCAGCTGTCACGGCACAAAGTGATGTTGTCTTATCAATGGTTGGTTATCCACAAGATGTGGAAGCAATTTATTATGGGGATGACGGTATTTTTAGTGCGGTCACGCCAGATAAAATTGTCGTGGATATGACAACTAGTACACCAACTTTGGCGCAAAAAATTGCGGCCACAGCCAGTGAATTAGGGTTACAAGCATTAGATGCACCCGTTTCAGGTGGCGACATCGGTGCTCAAAATGGGACGCTAACGGTGATGGTCGGTGGTAATCAAGCCGCTTACGAACAAGTTAAGCCCGTTTTTGAAGCAGTTGGGCAAACCGTACAACGTTTCGGCGAAGCCGGTAAGGGTCAACACACTAAGATGGCTAATCAAATTATGATTGCCGGCACAATGACTGGGATGACTGAAATGTTGGTTTATGCTCAGGCGGCCGGCCTAGATTTACCAGCTGTTTTAAAAACCGTCAATGGTGGGAGTGCTCAAAATTGGAGTCTCGCAAATTATGGTCCTCGGATTCTAGCGGGCGATTACACACCTGGCTTTTTTGCAAAACATTTCTTGAAGGATTTGAAGATTGCCTTAGAAGAATCTGAGAAAATGGGGCTTAATTTACCAGCCACACATCAAGCCAAGAAATTATACGCAAGATTAGTGAATGAAGCGGGCCTTGGCGATGATGGGACACAAGCCTTGATTAAATTATGGACAGATTCTATAAAATAATTGCATATAAACGGTGCAGTCGGGGCCTTTTTCTGATAAACTGGTAGATAGTTATTAAAGGAGGATTCGCCATGCAATCATCACAGTTAGTTGCGATTATCAAACGTCTGGTAGCAATGCAAGAAGATCAAAGCGCTGAGGTTCAAGAAAGACGTTTTGAAAAGGAAGGCGATTTAAAAGCGACTGTTAGCTATGATCCACAAGCACAAGCCTTTGAACTTGAAGACAGTAGCACACATCAACAATTCCAATTTGACAATATTGATTTAGTCGCAATGGAACTATACGATTTATTAGCAGACTAGTTAATTAACCATTGAGTATCAAATTACTTGGTGGTTTTTTTGCTACTTAGGGCGCTTAGCGCTTTATCTAACAGTCATTGAGATTCTTAAAAATGGGTTAATATTTGAAACTGCATTCGGTTTCATATTGATTTTTAATACTGACATGTGTAAACTAACTGTCAGATTGTCAATAGCTTTTAACGAAGCTAAATGACCTTTAACGGAGGCTATTGTATCGATGAAACAGATTGGTCATAAAATTCAGGCCGGATTGAGTACGCGCTGGGGCTTTTTCCTATTTGCGGTGGCTTTATTCTGGCTTAAAACGATTTATGCGTATCAAACGAAATTTAACTTGGGTGTCAAAGGTGGTATGCAAGCCTTCTTAATGACGATTAACCCCATTCCAACAACCTTATTGTTATTTGGGATTGCGCTATTTATGAATGGCCGCAAATCATACATAACGTTGATGATTATCGATTTATTAACGTCAGTCTGGTTGTTTTCGAATATTCTCTATTACCGAGAATTTTCTGATTTTTTAACCTTTAACTTAATGAAGGGCTCAGGCGCTGTTTCTAATAACCTGGGTAAGAGTATTGCCGGCATTATTGAATATTCCGATTTCTTAGTTTTTGCGGATGTGCTGTTATTATTAATCTTATTAGCGACTAAACTAATTAAGATTGATCGGCGTGTTTTCATGAAACGGAATGCTTTTGCGATTACTGGATTATCAGTCGTTTTATTCGGCGCTAACCTGGGGATGGCTGAAGCGGATCGTTCTGGATTATTAACCCGGACATTTGATAATAACTATATTGTTAAATACTTAGGGATGAATGCCTACACGGTTTACGATGGTGTTAAGACTACTAAGAATAACGCGATTAAGGCTAACGCTGATAGTAGTAATATGAGCGGCGTCTTGAAATATTTAAAAGAAAACCGCGTGTCACCCAATGTTGAATACACAGGGGTTGCTAAAGGTAAGAACGTCTTTGTCATTCATTTGGAAAGTTTCCAACAATTCTTGATTGACTACAAGTGGGATGGCCAAGAGGTCACACCAAATATCAATAAGCTTTATCATGATCAAAACACATTAAGCTTTGATAACTTCTTTAACCAAGTTGGGCAAGGGAAGACTGCTGATGCCGAATTAATGCTTGAAAACTCGTTATTCGGTTTACCTGAAGGGGCCGCCATGGTTACACAGGGGACAACCAATACTTTCCAAGCAGCACCAGCGATTTTAAATCAACAAGGTTACACAACCGCATCATTCCATGGGGATGTCCCAAGTTTCTGGAACCGGGATAATACCTACAAGTCATGGGGCTATGATTATTTCTTTAGCTCACAGTACTTTAAAGAAGGTAAGGATTACAATGTTGGCTATGGTTTGAAGGATAAGATCTTCATGCAAGATTCAGCCCGCTATATTGAACAATTACCACAACCATTCTATGCAAAATTAATCACAGTTACGAACCACTATCCATACTTATTGGATAAGAAGAACCAATCGATTGCTAAAACCGATACTGGTGATGATACCGTCGATGGCTATGTTCAAACGGCTAAGTATTTAGATCAAGCACTAGGCGAATTCATGACCTGGTTACAAAAGACAGGCCTGGATAAGAATAGTATGTTGGTCTTATACGGGGATCATTACGGTATTTCTGGGAATCATAAGAAGGCCGTTGCCAAGTTATTGAAGAAGGATGAATTCAACGACTTTGATAACGCTCAGTTCCAACGGGTACCATTTATGGTCCATATGCCAGGCTTAAAAGGTGGCGTTAACCATACTTATGGTGGCGAAATCGATGTCTTACCAACCTTATTAAATCTCTTAGGCGTTAAGAACACGGATACGATCCAATTTGGATCTGATCTCCTAGCGGCTAACCGTAATCAAACCGTGGTCTTTAGAAATGGGGATTACGTGGCACCAGATTACACGAAGGTCGGCAGTACTTACTACGATACAAAGACGGGTAAGGAATTGACTAAGATGACCAAAGCGCAAAAACTCCGTGTCTTAGCGCTTAGTGAACACGTTACAAAGGAACTCTCATTGTCTGATAAGGTGATTACCGGTGATTTACTTCGTTTCTATACGCCAACAGGCTTTGAAGCAACTGATAAAACGAAGTTAAGCTATAAGGTCAGTGATGCTAAAGCACAACTGAAAGCTGATAAGACTAAAACGAGTGTTATCCAAAAGAATAATGGTAAATCGACGATGAATCTCTATCAAACAGATGCACCTGAATTGAAATAAGTTTAGAAAAACCAGAGTGATTAATCACTCTGGTTTTTTTGCTGCCTTTTTACAATCATTTTACTTGTCAGAGTCGTTAAAAAAAGGTACGATTACATCAATCAATACACATGATAATGATTATCAATTAAGAAAGGAGCTTATTTGATATGAGTCAAACAATTGTGGATCAGACGCTTCGGAAGTTGAAAGCTAATAATGTACGAATTACACCGCAAAGACAGGCTGTTTTAGAATTTATGATTGGCACGCACATGCATCCAACCGCTGATGATGTTTATCAGGCCTTAGCAGGACGCTTTCCTAATATGAGTGTTGCGACGATTTATAATAATTTGCGGTTATTTACAGAACTGGGTGTTATAGAAGAAATGACTTACGGGGATGCTTCGAGTCATTTTGATTTTGCGCAGACCAAACATTACCATGCAATCTGTGATCGTTGTGGGAAAGTGGTTGATATTTTTTACCCAGGACTAGAAGATGTTGAGATAGTTGCCCAGAACTTAACCGGTTTTATGGTGACGGGTCATCGGATGGAAGTTCATGGCATCTGTCCAGAATGTCAGTTAGCCAATCGCTAATTAAGTGAATTTAGTGAATATTTAGAAAAAAATAAAAAAGATGCATTTTTTACTTGACGATGATTATAGATGTTGGTATAGTAGTCTATGTTGTCAGCGAGATAAAAGATATTCATCCGATAACAAGTGATTTATATTAAGAACTTTGAATATTTATTCAAAAAATATTTATAAAAAGTGCTTGACAGCTCACCATGAAAGATGATATATTAATTAAGCTGTTTCAACACAGTAGATCTTTGAAAACTGAA
>ERZ794969.52-NODE-52-length-18914-cov-4.818548_pt1 | contig 18914 bp, 20 predicted proteins | sample MGYA00375746_ERZ794969 | MGnify/ENA primary metagenome ERZ794969 (study PRJEB30138, sample SAMN05968718) | food fermentation metagenome | isolation source: fermented_meat | host: inoculated_fermented_meat_time_7_first_replicate;inoculat... | place: Italy | collected...
ATTTAACAATAAATTTCTTTAATTTTCACACAGTTATGCAAAAAATTATTTTCTATAAATATTATCTACAATTTTCTAAAATATTTATTAAGTGAAACTAGTTTCACTTAAGTTGATCATTTGTTTTCTTGATACTTATCTTTAATTTAAAGTATAAAAAATGTTTAATTCTCCTTAAATATCCTAGACGTTTACTTTGTTGTTACCTCCAAATACTGGTCATATTATTTGATAAAATAAATCGTCGTCCACATCTTTTTATAGTTCCACTATTATCAAAATTATTACAACAATTAATTTACTATCTTTTTTATTCTTTATTATAGATGTTTTATACTATATATACATAAAACCGCTACTAATGAGGATATGGAAATCCATCTCTACTTTATTGTTTTCTTCAAATATTATCTCGTAGTTTACCTCGTTCATTAAACAAAAAAGTGGATAAAAAACCGCATCATTTATGATACGCTTCTGCGTATCGGTTAATGATGCGGTTTTTCAGCCGCTACTTAAAGGGGTTTTGAACATCTCATACTATATGAGATTGATAAGAAGTAAAGTTATATTTTTATCATAGTGATGCTTTTTAATAAATTACATCAGGCTAATATGATATTTTAAAAATTTAATTATGTAAAAAATAAAAATAGAACACTTAGAAATGGATATGAAACTTTAAAATTATAGCTTATATATACTGTTTTACTGAATTGTTTCTGTTGTAATCAAAAGTGTGCATTTATAATTAATCTATATAAAAGTTTAACTAAAAACATTTTTAGATAACTAGAATGGAGAATTTAAATGTCAAACTTTAATAAAATATACCACAAACCTAATGGTTTGGAGAAAAAGATTATAAATATAGTTAATCGTAAAAAAGTATCAATTATATCAAGCGTTAATAGAATGCGAGTGAACCATATTAAAGATGAATTAAAAAATGTTGGTGTCAATATTAAAATTGTTAAATTATAAAGGTAAAGCCAAAAGTGATGTGATTTCATTACTTTTGGCTTTTTTAATATTATAATAATGGCGATAATAACCTTGATATACCTTCTTTAAATTTAACCCAAATACTCCTCTGCTCATAAATTTGTTTAGTTAACTTATAAGATAACTTCAAATCTGTTTCAAAAGCAGTTCTTAGTTCTTTTGCAATATTTGTATCATATATGAACGCATTGATTTCAAAATTTAACGTGAAACTCCTATGGTCCATATTAGTTGTACCTACGCTAGCGACTTCATCATCTATTATAAGTATATTTGAGTGGAAAAACCCATTATTATAATGGATTATATTTACTCCTGAATTTAGTAATGAAGGAACGTTATTATAAGTGGCCCAATAAACAAATGGATGGTCAGGTTTATTAGGTATCATTATATTGACATCAACACCACTTAAGGCGGCTATTTTCACAGTATCTAAGAAGGCTTGATCTGGAATAAAATAAGGCGATTGGATGAATATTGATTTTTTCGCTGAAGATATCATTTTTAAATAACCGTATTTTATTTGTTCCCATATTTCGTCAGGCCCACTAGATGCAATTTGGACACTAGTTTTCCCTTTAGTTTTTATAATAGGATAATAGTGTTCATTAAAGTTTAATCTGTCTCGTGTAGATTGTGAATTCCAATCAAGCATAAATCGTAATTGGAGTGCATTAACTGCATCTCCAATAATACGAAGATGTGTGTCTCTCCAATATCCAAATTTCTTTTTCCCCCCTAAATATTCATCCCCAACGTTGAAACCTCCAACGTAACCAATATAACCATCGATAATAACAATCTTCCTATGGTTTCTATTATTCATTCTCAGATTAATTAGAGGTAATTTTGAAGGAAAGAAAGCTTCAAAATGCCCTCCCTTTTTACGAAAGTTATCAAAATCTTTAAGCGAGAGGCTTCTAGAGCCCATATCATCATAAAGCATTTTAACTTCCAAACCATCTTCTAATTTATGTTCTAAAGCTGACAAGATAGACTTTCCTAATTTATCATTTCTAAAAACATAATACTGAATATGAATATAATTTTTTGCATTATAAATATCTTTTAAAAGTGAATTAAATTTTTCTTTTCCATCTGTATAAATAGAAATATCATTATTATTAGTTAAAAAAGCAGAATTATTGTGTAATAACATCTGAATCATATCTTTATATCTGAAAATTTGATTGTTAAATTCTGAAGAAGTATTATTATTTAATGATTCAAGTTGTTCATCTACGATTGATTCAATTTTAACTTTATCATCTTTATCTAATCTAAAAATATGGTCACGCTGTATTTGTCTACCGAATAGCAAATATATTATAAAACCTAAAATAGGTATAAAGACTAAAATTAAGATCCAAGCCCATACAGCCCCAGTGGAGCGTCTTTCCATAAATATAATTATAAATGCAAAAATTATATTTAATATAAATGCGCCAATCATAAATGTGTTAATAATTATGTTCGTGTGGTTGTAAAATATCGAAAAAACATCTATCATATGAAACCTCCAAATTAAAATGTAATAAAATTTCAAAGACTAATTATAAATAAAATAGGTATTTTGTAATTAACTAAAATAAAGGGCGATTGTGGTCTGATTTATGACCGACAACCGCCTTTTTGGAGGAGTTACTTTAAAATCAAAAATGCTATGAAAAATTCGCTACTATTTATTCACAACTTTATCGATTAATTCATTTAATTTCTTAATATTATTACTTTGTTGAGTTAACAATTCAATCACATCGTTTTTACTTGCATAATTGTTTGTGTTATTTATTTCATTATGGAAGAAATCATTAACGTTTGTATCTCTGTCACTATCATGTTTTTGTTGTAATTTATAATTTAATAAAGCATTGTATAAAAGTTTATTATCATCATTATTATTTGATAGTTCTTTGAAAAGATACTTAGTCTGATTGTCTACAAATATTGTATTACTGACATTTTTGTCGCGATCCTCATATATGTTGAATGTGCGATTGTAAGGTTGATGTTGATTTTGTGTGTTAGCTTTTGGCATTAATTCATTAAGTTCTGAGCCTTCAACATCAATTTTTGGCAAGATACGATTTAACCATCCAGGAATATACCAAGATGCTTTACCGAATAATTTTGTTAGAGCTGGTATTAGCAATAATCTAACAACAATAGCATCGAATAAGACACCAAAACCAAGCGCAATACCTATAGATTTAATCATGACATCATCTTCAAACACGAATGCTATAAACACACTAAACATGATGATAGCAGCTGATAATATTACTGGGCCACTTTCCTTAATACCTACTTTTATAGAATGATCATTATCCCGTGTTTTAGTATATTCTTCGTGGATTCTAGACATAAGGAAGACTTCATAATCCATTGCAAGACCAAATAATATGCCTATGGCAATTACAGGTAAGAAAGATAGTAGTGGACCAGTTGTTTCAATTCCGAATAAGTTATTTATAAATCCGTCTTGCATAACAAATGTAGTAAAACCAAGCGTCGCAAGAAGAGAAAATATGAAACCAAACACGGCTTTTAACGGAATAATAATAGAGCGAAAGACTACCATTAATAAGACGAAAGCAAGTACAATAATCACACTTGCAAATAGTGGAATCGCATCACTAAGTTTTTGAGACATATCAATATTTACAACGCTTTGACCTGCTATTTCGGTATGGAAATTGTATTGATTTTTAGCATCGTCATTGTAATCTCTCAAATCTTCAACTAAATCATTAGTAGATTTAGCATTGGGTCCTTTTTCTGGAATAATAGACACTATCGCATAGTCTTTATTTTTACTTAGTTGTGGTTGTGTTGCCATATCAACGTTTTTCATGTCATTGATGTCTTTAGATAGTTTACTTAAATCATTTTGTAGTGATTTAGCGTCATCTTTTTGGTCTTTGACATTTACTAACATAGCAATTTGGCCATTAAATCCTTCACCGAATTTATCAGAAATTATATCGTATGCTTTTTTCTGTGTAGAAGTTTCTGATTTCACTCCATCATCGGGAATGCCTAAACGCATATGCATTACAGGTGTAGCTGCTACGACTAGTATAATAAGCGCAATTAAAGTAGCCGCTAATGGTTTACCAACCACGAATTTAGACCAAAATGTGTCATTATCATTTTTGAACTCAGATTTAGTTTTTTTCGGTTTAATTTGCTTATGGAAAAAGCTCATTAAAGCTGGTAACAATGTGAGTGACGTTAAAACTGAGAAGAGAACACTTATTGCAGCGCCGAATCCCATAAGACTTAAGAAGTCGATACCAACTATAGATAAGCCACATACTGCAATAATTACAGTTATTCCAGCAAATACGACAGCACTTCCAGCTGTACCTATTGATAACCCAATAGCTTTAATATAGTTTGTACCTTGATTAATAAATTGTCTGTACCTAAATAATATAAATAACGCATAATCTATCCCTACAGCTAAGCCAATCATTACTGCTAAAGTTAAAGCAATATTAGGTATATCGAAGAAATAAGTTAAAATACTAATAATACCCATACTACTACCCAGACCAATGATTGCGGTTAGTATCGGCATACCTGCAGCAACGATAGAACCAAAAGTAATAAGTAAAACGATGAAAGCAACAATGATTCCCATAAGTTCAGCGCTTCCGCCTTCGTCATCTTCTTGCATCCCATTACCTGTTAATTCTGTTTGAAGATTATGTTTATCACTTAAATCTTTTAATTCGTCTTTAATGTTATCTCTAGAAGAATCTTTTAGAGAAGTTTTAGAAACATCATAATCAATATCTACTAAAGCTGTGGTTTTATCTTTACTGATTTGTTTTGTTTCATAAGGATCAGAAACGCTTTTTACATCATCATCATTGCCTTTGATATTATCTAATGTTTTTTGGATATCTTTTGAGGTACTTTCTTTAACAATACCATCATCTGCTTCTGATTTTATTACGGCTCTAATTTGAGCTTTTTCACCATCTTGCCCAAATTCTTTTTCAATTTTGTCATTAGTATTTAATGATTTTATACCGTTCATAGTAATATCACTGTCAAATTTAGGTGAACTTACTAATAACGGAATCACAATAGATAATAATAAAACAGACCAAATAATGACACCCCACCATTTATGTTTAGCCATAAATGTACCTATTTTATACAAGAACTTTGCCAAATTTTTGCCTCCTTAATGATTTAGTGGTAAATTTTATGCATACAATGTAGATTGCATGATTTGTATACTAAATGTACTTTTAAAAAAATAAAAGTGGCAATTTATTTTAAAAGTAGCATAAGCTACAAATAAGGAGGATTATATGTATAAAAATAGTGATTTAAGAATTATTAAAACACAAATGGCATTAAAAGGAGGACTATTTAAATTGTTAAAAAAGAAACCCTTTATGAAGCTAAGCATTAATGAAATATGTGAAGCGTCCTTTGTTCATAGGACAACTTTTTACAGACATTATACAGATAAATATGATTTATTAATTAGCTTATTTGAAGAAATTACTAAAGATTATTTTTCGAAAGACATAAAAAAATTAATCAACAACCCTTTTCAATCTATTTATCAAGCATTTGAAAATAATGAGGAAGAATTAAAAAAAATTAATAAAATACAAAAGGACGACAAAGATTTTAATGATAATATACTGCAATTTTCAATAGGGAAATTATCTAAAAATATAAATTCAAACTTAGATCATTTAGAAATAAATGATGACGTGCCTAAAGACGCCATATTTTATATTTATAGTTCTTTAATTGATGGTCTTGGTAAATGGTCAACAGATACAAACAAAGAAATATCATCTGAAGAAATAGATAATATCTTTCACAAAATTATTCATCTAGAATATAAAAAATAAAATTTAAAACTAATAACCAAACAAAGTGAAGGGCACAGCTTCAAAAAATGATATTGAAGGTCTTCAATTATTAGTGTTTTAAGCAAAAAAAGAGCGGATCGAAAATAAACGATCCGCTCTTTTTTTATTAATAAATTTTCTCGCACGTTATTTTATGTCATTCTCTATTCCAAAACGGATGTAAGAAAGCTAAGTATATAATTGAAAATAGTATAAATGCTAAAATTAAGATTGATATAAATGAAAATCCACCGGATGCTAATCCAACTTGTATAGCTAAAAACACACAAAATAATTGTAATAAAATTAAGATAATACCTCTTGCTAATGTCACTCTAATCACTTATGTCTGGTGGTAGTATTTTACTTGCAGTAGCAGGTCTAGGTATTTTAGGTTCTTATTTCAAAAGAACTTTCACAATAAAAGGACCACTAGGTAAAGAAATAACAAGAATTATAGAAAATCACTTTGGTGAACCTGTAGAAATTAAAGCATAATATAGAGGTAACCATTTTCAAAGACACATTGATTTCAAAATGTGTCCTTTTTAAATTATTGTAGAATAAATATAGAAAAGCGTAGCAAAACAGATTAATATAAGTGCCTGGATATAAATTCCAGGCACTTATATTAATTGTTACAACAATTGTTATTATCTTGTTGCTCTTTTTCACTTTTTTCTTTTTTTTCGTTCTTTTCCTCAATTTCTACCGAACAACATGACTGTTCCTGAGGTTTTATTTTTTTTAATGCGTCTTTAATCCCCATTATCTCACCTCCTTTAAATAATGATGTTAACAATCAAACCTGTAGCAATGGCTACAACTAAAATTGCAATAACGAATGATACTACAAATTTTTTCTTGAATAACTTAGATAGCAATACGACCTCTGGAATACTTGCGCCAGCACCACCAATTATTAATGCAACTACTGTTCCTAGAGACATACCTTTTGATACTAATGCTTCGGCTATAGGTAACATTGTTTCTGGTCTGATATACATAGGGATACCGATAACAGAAGCAATAAAGACCGATATAAAACCATCACCACTTGCATACTTAGTTATAAATTCTTCAGGTATGAATCCATATATAAAGGCACCAATAAATACACCAATAAATAGATAAGGTAACATTGGGTATAAAAATGCCCACGCATCGTTTAATGCTTGTTTAAAACGAGATCCTGTTTTATTAGCAAAAAAGCCATCACCTTTAACATTGACCCCTTTATAACTTTCAGCTAAATTCATTTTTGAAAATACTAAACCTGTTAAAATACTGAAAATTGCTAGTACTACAAAATAAACAATAGCTACTTTCCACCCTAATAAAGCCCATAACATAAATATCATTAGTGGGTTCATTAACGGTGAAGCAATTAAAAAACTCATCGCTGGACCAAAAGGAACTTTGGAATTTAATAAACCTGCAAGTATTGGAATAGTTGAACAAGAACAAAATGGTGTAACAGCACCAAATATCATACCTAATATATAATTGACGGCTTTATTAGGTTTGCTCAAAAGCTTTTTAATTTTTTCTTCTGAAACAACTTGTTGAATCAGACTTACTATAAAACTCACTACTATAAATAGTAATAATAATTCAAAAAATAACATCAGAAATGTTTTTATGAATTCTATAATTGAATCTACCATTAGTATAACGCCTCCGAATTTATTTAATCAACTTTTATTGATGTATTAATCAAAAAAAATTGATTAATTCTATGTTAAAAAGAAGATACTTAAAGTATCTTACAGCAAGTATCTTCATTTAAAACCACCTGTATTTGTTGCTCATTAATTTTATAATAATTCCATGTGCCATGCTTTTCAGCAATAAGAATATTTGCATCTACTAATTTTTTTAAATGATAGGAAAGTTTAGATTGTTTTAACGCTAATAATTCTTCTAGATCACAAACACATAAAGATTTTGAATCGCTTTGACGTATTGAATGTAGAATTTTAAGTCTGATTTTATCAGCTAGCGCATTAAACATCTGTTCATAAAAGTCTAATTGTTCTTCCTCAGTTCTATTAGGACTGGACTTAATAATTTCCATTAAATAATCACCTCTCTTATATACAGATATTTCTATTTTTGTTTGAGTTCTAGTATTGCTTGATTAAAATGAGTTTCTGTTATTTTACCATACATGTCAGGTTCTCCTTTAAAGAACTCCTTTTTCATATATGATATAGCTTCTTTTAAAGAAACTTCTCTTGATATCATAATTAGATTTAAGTAACTAACAAAATAATCAACAGATAATATACCTGCATGATTTATTCTCATAAAATCGAACTCCTTTATAAAATACTAAAATGATATATCAACTTTTTTTGATGTATTAAATATAAATTATTATTTCAACTTTTGCAAGATAATAAAACTAGTTATTTACGACGCATTCTAATCTAATACTAAAATTAGTCAAAAAACTACATAGACACAATGCTATATAGATGTTAATCTATGTAATGAATAGGAGGTATATTTATGTCTTATAAAGAATTATCAGCAATATTAAAAGTTTTATCAGATTCAAGCAGGTTAGAAATATTAGATTTACTTTCTTGTGGTGAGCTATGCGCTTGTGACTTATTAGAACACTTTCAATTCTCACAACCTACACTAAGTCATCATATGAAGTCATTAGTAGATAACGAATTAGTTACAACACGAAAAGACGGCAACAAACATTGGTATCAACTTAATCATGCTATTTTAGATGATATTATCCAAAACTTAAACATCATTAATACATCTAACCAAAGATGTGTATGTAAAAATGTGAAATCAGGTGATTGTTGATGACCATTTTAGCAATTGTGATTTTTCTTTTAACTTTAATCTTTGTGATATGGCAACCAAAAGGTTTAGATATTGGTATTACAGCTTTAATTGGAGCTGTTGTTGCTATCATTACAGGAGTCGTAAGTTTTTCCGATGTATTAGAAGTAACAGGTATTGTTTGGAATGCAACTTTAACTTTTGTAGCTGTTATTCTTATTTCATTAATATTAGATGAAATTGGGTTTTTTGAATGGTCTGCAATACATATGGTCAAGGCTTCAAACGGTAATGGCTTAAAAATGTTTGTTTTTATTATGTTACTTGGGGCAATTGTAGCAGCCTTTTTCGCAAATGATGGTGCAGCTTTAATCTTAACACCCATTGTATTAGCGATGGTTAGGAATCTAGGATTCAATAAAAAAGTGATTTTTCCCTTTATTATTGCTAGTGGTTTTATTGCTGATACAACATCATTGCCCTTAATTGTAAGTAATTTAGTAAATATCGTTTCTGCAGATTACTTCGATATTGGATTTATTGAATATTTTAGTCGAATGATTATTCCTAATATATTCTCTCTGATTGCTAGTATTCTCGTTTTATGGTTATATTTCAGAAAATCTATACCTAAAACGTTCGATACAGAAAATCTTTCAGATCCTAAAAATGCAATTAAAGACCCTAAACTATTTAAGATTTCATGGATTGTATTAGCAATACTGCTCGTGGGTTATCTTGTTAGTGAGTTTATACAAATACCTGTATCAATCATTGCTGGTATCATTGCTCTTATCTTTGTAATATTAGCTCGTAAATCTAAAGCAGTTCATACAAAACAAGTAATTAAAGGCGCACCATGGAATATTGTTGTATTCTCTATTGGTATGTACCTTGTTGTGTTTGGACTAAAAAATGTAGGTATTACAACTATTCTTGGGGATATCCTAACAAATATTTCAAGTTATGGGTTATTCAGCAGTATCATGGGTATGGGCTTTATAGCTGCTTTCTTATCTTCAATTATGAACAACATGCCAACTGTTTTAATAGATGCAATAGCGATTGGTCAATCCAGTGCTACAGGAATATTAAAAGAAGGTATGGTTTATGCGAATGTCATAGGTTCTGATTTAGGACCTAAAATTACGCCAATTGGTTCTTTAGCAACATTATTGTGGCTACATGTCTTAACACAAAAAGGTGTGAAGATTTCATGGGGAACATACTTTAAAACTGGAATTATCATTACTATTCCAGTCCTATTTGTAACACTCTTAGGTTTATACCTTACACTAATCATATTTTAAGAAAAGAGGCTTTAATTATGGATAAGAAAACAATTTATTTTATATGCACAGGAAACTCTTGTCGTAGCCAAATGGCTGAAGGTTGGGGAAGGGAAATATTGGGTGAAGATTGGAATGTCTATTCTGCAGGTATTGAAACGCATGGAGTAAATCCTAAAGCAATTGAAGCTATGAAAGAAGTGGATATTGATATCTCAAACCATACATCAGATTTGATTGATAGTGATATCTTAGAACAGTCAGATTTGGTCGTAACATTATGTAGTGATGCAGACGATAATTGCCCTATATTACCACCTAATGTTAAAAAAGAACACTGGGGCTTTGATGATCCAGCAGGAAAAGAATGGCCAGAATTTCAACGTGTTAGAGATGAAATTGGAAAAAGAATACAAGAATTCAAAGAAACGCTCGTTTAATGTGAGCGTTTCTTTATATTTAAGTCATACATTTTATTAATAATGATTTCATTTCTATATCTTTGATATAATAGTATGCCATTTTCCCATCCTTGTAAAAATTCAGCACGTCTCTTTTATACAGGGCTCTCAAATGATGTGATGTTGAAGCTATACTCAAACCTAATGTTATAGATAAGTCACAAACACATAATTCTTTCTCTTTAATTAGAGCTAATATAATTTTCAGCTTATTCTCATCACTTATCTTTAATAATGTATTGATAAGCCGTTGAGTTTTTTCTTCTTTTAAAAATCTTAAAGCATAATTCACTTTTTCCTCATGAACACAAATGACGTCACAAATTTTATTGTTACTCATATTAAGTCACACCTTAATTTATAATATAAATCCTAATATTGTTTGTATGGTTTCATTTTCAATAATAATAAATAAGCCCAATGCTATGTAGATAACAGCCATAATCCAACGACTGAACTTCTCAACAATTTCACCCACACCAGGAATTCTAGCTAGTTTTTGTGCTGTGAATACTAAAAAGAAAATTAAAACTAAAAATACAATTAAGGTAGTCAGTAATTCAACAATATCCAATGTTACAAAATAAGGGACAAATAAACCAATATTATCTGCACCACAACTTGCAATTGTCACTAAAGAAACAGTCCCTACTAATTTGGACAAACCTTTTTCGTTTAATTCTTTTTTTGCTCTTTTTTCGCCTTCACAATCATCATAAATAGCAACTTTTATACCTAAGTAGATGGGGATCAAACCTAATAAACCTAATATCCATTTCTCTGGAACATAATTTAACACAAAAGCTAAAAATAAACTGACTAATATGAGGATAATCGATCCTAAATATTGACCTATATAAATGTCCCTATATTCTTTTCTAGTCTTTGCTCTTGCAAAAAATATTAATAGTATTACTAATAAGTCTACTGCAGTAGCAATGTAAAGTATTGCCGCAGTTACAATAGTCTGAACCATAGAGCACCTCATTCAAATATATATTTGAATGAATTGTATCATATATTGTATACTTTATGAATAATTATTACGAATCGAAAAGCGAAACTTAACTGATTATAGGGATTGTATGTGCAAAACGAGTTATTTATATATTTATTGATAATAAGATTTAAAATAATTTTAGTTTGTCAGTTCCTTGCATTTTGTTTTTTAGCAATATCACTAACAAGGGGAAACATATCATAAATAAAATTGATAAAACATTGTGAACTATTAATATATATTTAATAGCAAAAAATAATATCATCCATTACCATCAAAGGGTTTTTGGAATATGTACTTGAATTAAAAATATAAGACACACCAATTCATTCAATGAATTGGTGTGTCTTATTTATTATATGTTGAAAACGTAGCTTATAAATGAGTTAACAGTAGATTTTTTACTATATGGACTATAGAGTATATTCGACTTCAATTTCGGAAATTCATGTTTAAATGGAATCATAAATAGACCGTCATTGATCAATTCTTCATATATAGTGAACTCTGGTAACAAAGCAATGCCACCAAAGTTTTTAAGATATAATTTTAAAGATTCAATACCTATAAATTCAAGCGACTGCATAGGCGTTATATTGTTTTTGTACAATAATTTTTCCATTTGTTCTCTATAACTACATCCTTTTTCTGTTAGTAATAAAGTCGATTCTTCTAAATCACTAAGTTGGAATGAACTTAGTTTTTGATTCGTTACTAACAAAAGTTTGTCCTCTGATAATGGTACATTATTTAACATATTATTTATTATATTCTCATCAGTGATTAAAGAAATATCAGTTTCAAAGTTCGAAATTTCTTCTTTAAGATAAAAATTTGAATGTGCTGCTTTAAAAGTAAAATTAACATGAGGATTATCTTTAAGCCATTCATTGATTTTTGGAGCGTATTTATAAATATATTGGCTTTCTTGCATGTTTACAATTAAAGATTCTGAACGATTATATAAACCTCTTAATTCCTTCTCAAATTCTATATTACTATCAATAATATTCTGAGCATATTTTACATAAGTTAAACCTTCTGTAGTTAACTCCATACCATATTTTTTTTGTGAAAAAGTGTAACACCCAACTCATTTTCAAGACGCTCAATATGTCCTGATACTGTTGACTGGGAGTAGTTTAATAGACTTGCTGTCTTCGAAACATTCTTAGTCTCACTTGTTAATAAAAATGTCTTAATAATATTTATATTCATAGCGCTCTCCTTTTAGACATCGTTTTTAATGATATCTGATATCTAAAAATTCAATTTTAATAATAACACAAAAGGAATTAGTATGAGTATAGAAACAGAATTAATAGGAGTGAATTAAATATGATTACATGTTTGTTTGGAAGTAGTAGATATAATGGTAATTCTAAAATTATTGTAGATTATTTATTAGATGAAACAAATCATCAAATTATTAATCTTTTTGATAAAAATATAGAAAAAGTTAAAGATCATAGACATCTGGATGATACTTCGTTGAACCTACACCACGATGATTATTCGAGCGTATTAAAAAGTGTAATCGATGCTGATACCATTATCTTCTCAACACCCCTCTATTGGTACTCAATGAGTGCTTCTTTAAAATTATTTATAGATAGATGGACAGAAAGTTTAAGAGAAGAAGACAGAAGTGATTTCAAAGATGAAATGGCTAAGAAAAGATATATCGTTGTTATTGTTGGCGGAGATAACCCGACGGTTAAATCTAAGCCTTTGATTGATCAATTTGAGTTGATTTTTGAATTTATGCATATAAAAAATTATTCTTTTCTAGTTGGAGAAGGTGTAGCTCCCTTAGATATATTAAAAGACGAAAATATAATTAAGAAAGCGAAAGCTTTAAATATCGATTTTAAGCATGAATCTAAAAATGCTTAAAATATTTATGAATTTTAACTTCAGATGGTTTTTCTTAGCAGAAATTATTTACGCATTTGGTGTAGGTATTAGTACCGTGGGAACAAATTGGTATTTAATTGATAAAACTAATGATTCTCACTTGTTGGGTATTATGCTTGCGCTAAATGTTTTAGCAGGATTCTTAGCTTCACCTATTATTGGTGGTCTAGCTGACAAATATAATAGGAAAAACATAATAATGATGACTTATATCATGCAAATTATTTTATATGTGGTTATAGTAACAAGTTTGATTATATATGGCTTCCACACATATTTAGTTATTAGTTTTGCTATTGTTAATGGTATAGGATGGACAACATATATGGCAACATCAAGAAGCCTAGTAAAGCAAATACTATCACCGGATGAATATTCATCAGCTAACTCATTGTTAGAAATAAGCTTACAGACCGGTATGTTTACAGCTGGAGGTTTAGCTGGTTTATTGTACCAACTAAATGGATTCACAGTAATAATACTCATAACGATTGCTACATTTTTAATAAGTATATTATTCCTTACAAAAGTGAACGTTAATAAACCCACTACTTCAAAAAATAGCGAGTATTTAATAAAGGAATATTTAAAAGGTTGGCAATTTTTAAAGAATAACAAGGTGATTTTTACCTTCGGTGTAATCTCTATAATTCCAATGGTTTTCACAATGATTTTTAATGTTACTTTACCTAGTTATGTATATAACACTTTGCAATTAACTTCTATAGATTTTGGATTATCAGATATGTTATACGGTATAGGAGGTTTAGCTGCTGGTATAATTTCCACAGTAATTATTAAAAAAGTACCTGCTAAAATTATGGTTCTTTTGCTTTTTTGAGTGTTAGCATTAAATTCTATACTTTTTGTTTCGATTAATAGCGCTATATACCTGTTTATTGGATCATGTGTGTTAGGATATAGCATTTCTTCTATTAGAATTTATATGAATACAGCGATTATGAACAGTGTATCTGATGAATACATTGGAAGGTCATTTACTATATGGGCATCTCTTTCATTATTAATGCAAAGCTTTGTATCTCCGATATTAGGCAAAGGTGTAAACGAATTAGGTGATACTATAGGATTTAACATTATATTAATCGTTTCTTTAATAATGATTACCTTCTTATTTTTTATAAATCGTAGTAAAAATATCTCATATGATTATATAAAAGATCAACGAGGTGAAGCCAATGAATAAATTAGAAAAATGGTCTTTGGCATTTATTATTTTTACATTTCTCTCTTCATTAGCACTTTTATATTTCAAATATAATTTTAGTTCGGTTATGCCAGTTCTAAGTCTTTCAATTTTAACTATACTAATATTGTTGTCGAGTATTATTACTGTAGTTTTAGTTAATGATGAAGATACTTAAAACGAAAGTTATTAAGACGATATTAGGTTTTCAAACGATTAAAAGACTCCTTATTGAAAAGGAGTCTCTTTTAATATATTTTCTGATAATCATCAATTATATAAATAAAAGAGAATAATTTTATATAATTGTTATTTAAAATTTGGAATAATATATCATGTAGTGTAAAAATGAATGTACAAAGTTCTCAATTTAATGTGTTTTTTAAACATTATTAAATAACCTACGAAGAAAGGATTAGAAGCAGCGCGAGCAAGAGGGAGAAAAGGTGGAAAATCTTCATTAACTGACCACAAGAAAAGAGAGACTAAATTCTTATACGATGAACAAAAACTTACAGGTGAAGAAATTGCTGAACAAACAGCAGTTAGTAGATTTACTGTATAGCATATTATAAAAAGTTACTAAACTTCTTCTAGAATTTTTGTAACTTAATTAAATAGAAGAGCCGAATTAATATTTTTCAATAACTACGTGAAAACTCAACCTTATATTGTTAGAATTGATAATAACTACTGTCGATTATAAAGGGGAGTTTAAAGTGGATAAGTTGGTAAATGATACATTATCGGCTTGGTTATTAGTTGAGACCTTACAACCAGGTACATATGAAAATAACGAAGAATACTTAGATAAGTCTAAATTTCAAAAAAATGAACAACAAAAAAAGATTCATGATTTCACGAATTTCTTCTCAATATGGAAAGACGAACGTTTTATAATAAATCCTGAAAAGAAAAAGCAAGGCCACATCCATTTCCAAATGTATAGGCACTGCTTTAAATTTGGTGAAATAGAACAAGAGATACGAAATATGTTTAATGATGAACCCACTTATAACCCTGATAGAAAGGATTGCTATGGCTATACTTTTATGGTCAATGAATCGGGTCATGTGCTCACAGAAACAATACATGTGCCTATGTTAATGTGTGCAATGAAATATATTCAAACAAATAAATTTGTAGATATTGAAACATTGTATAATGATCATATTGAAAAATTTAAGAATAAATGTGAAGAAATATTAGGTGGTAATGAGCTAACTGAAAATAAACTTCTGAAATTAGATGCTTTATATGCAGAATATTTTGCTGTATTTAAATCTACTTATCAAGGGATATTTCAACATGTATCATTAATTAAATTTGTTAAGACGAACGATAAAAACGATGAGTTTAACAGCTTCTTTATTACTGATATTGAACAGGCTAGAAAAAATCCCAATGAAACTTTAAAGAACTATATACATGGAATAAAAGACAAAGAAAAGGTTGATATTGATGAAAATAGAAGCTTAATCGAATCATATCTTGAACCAGATATGTATCCCGATGGACGTTGGCCGTCATTAGTAGAGCATAAATTGTCATTAATGCAACAAGTTGCTGTAAATCAAATAACAAATGATCAACAAAATATTAGTTCTGTGAATGGGCCACCGGGAACAGGCAAAACAACTTTGTTAAAGGACATATTTGCACATATAGTAGTTGAAAGAGCTAAGGAAATAACTACACTTAAAAAACCATCATCAGCATTTTATCACGAAAAAGTACATGAAACAGACACATACTCAACTTCATTTTTAAACAATAAACTATGTAATTTTAAAATGGTTGTTACTTCAAGTGGTAATGGAGCTGTTGAAAATATATCAAAGGATTTGCCAAAAAAAGATGAAGTCATGCGTCCGTCTAATAGTGATTTCCCTGAATATGAGCAAGCGTATAATGATGCTGCAAAAGAACTGAATAGTGTTAGTGATATTTCAGAAAGATTAATTGGTGACTCTGCATGGGGGCTGTTTTCTGGTGTTCTTGGCAAGAAAGATAATATCGATAAGGTTATGAAAGAAATCTTCTCTTTTAATACAGTTTCAGATAGTGAATACATGACGTTGAATCAATTATTATATTCGGAAACTGTAAGTTCAGAGGATTGGGTAAATGCTACAACTTCATTTAATAAAACTTTACAAAAAATCAAAGAGTTAAAACAAGAGATGTACAATGGCGTTAAATTATATAAAACCTATAAAAATAACGAGTCTACTCTAAACAATCTTAGTGAGCAATACGCATTAATTAAAGATAAGTTGGTAGCAAAGAATGAGAAAATAACTTCATTTAAAACAAAGTTAAATAGTACCGAAAATGAATTACTCTTTGTAACCAAGCAATTAATAGATTTAGAAGAATTTATTAAACTATCGAAACCTAAAAGGACAATTGTAGACAAGTTTAAAAGTTGGTTTAGCAATGAAAAACAATCGGAGCAGAATGAAAAAAAAGCGAACTTATTAAAGGAAAAAATAGAATTACAAACAAACTGGAAAGAGTACAAGTTTGAATCAGAAGAATTAATTTTTCAATATAATCAAGAAAAAAAGGAAGCTAACAGCATTAAAGAAAAAATTGAACATCTAAAAAAAGAAAATGAAAAATTCATTACTTTTAAGGAAAAACATCAAGATGTAACTGTACCTGATGATAAATTTTGGGAAACTTCAAACTATAATGAACGACAAGAATCCGTATTGTGGACATCCAATGAATTACAATTTCAACGAGGACTTTTATTCATTAAAGCAATGATCCTACATAAGCTTATCTTAGTCGCCAACCATAAAAATATACAAAAATGTTTGACAGATTTTAAAAATAGGTTTTCTTTAAGTAAAACCTCACCTCAAAAAGTAGAAAATGCGTGGAATGTATTCCACCTAATATTCCCGGTAGTAAGTACTACATTTGCAAGTTTTGGCAATATGTATCGCAATTTACCATCAAATTTTATAGACTATTTATTTATTGATGAAGCAGGACAAGCATTGCCACAAAGTGCAGTTGGTGCATTACAAAAGTCTCGTCATGTTATAGCGGTAGGAGATCCATTGCAAATTGAGCCTGTGGTCACGATTGATCGCAATCTTATAGATTCTGTTAGAAAATCGTACAATGTACCAGAGCGATTGTTAAATATATCAGCTTCAGTCCAAAGTATTGCCGATAATGCAAATTGTTATGGTTATTGGAAAGGGGAAATAGGTAAAAAGCACTGGATAGGAATACCCCTTTGGGTTCATAGACGCTGTCTAAATCCAATGTTTACAATTAGTAATAAAATTGCTTATGATGAAAAAATGGTTTTGCCAGATGAGATTAAAAAAGATGAGAAAAAAGGGAAAACTGGTAAGGTTAGTTGGAAAAATGTAAAAGGAAAGGCTATTTCAAAGCAATTTGTAACAGAACATGGTGATGAAACGTTAAAACTAATTGCTAAAGATTGGGAAATAGCACTTCAAACTACAGGTGGAGCGCCTAATGTTTTTGTTATTTCTCCATTTACCGAAGTAAAATCAAACATCAGTAGCATGTTGAAAAGCAAATTACCAAAATATGTTAATGCGAATCCTAGCGAAGTTAAAAAATGGGCTGATAAATCGGTAGGGACTGTACATACTTTTCAAGGTAAAGAGGCAGACAAAGTTTACTTTGTAACAGGAACAGATAATAATCAAAATGGCGCAATTAATTGGTCTTGTCAAAAACCTAATTTGATTAATGTAGCAGTTACAAGGGCTAAAAAAGAGTTTTATATAATCGGAGATCAAGATAGAATTTCTGAATTTAATTTTTACAATACAATCGTTAAAGAGAAGAATATGTAGAATATATTACATTAGAAGTTTTTTGATAGAAAAAAAGATTGCACCGAAATAATTATTTTCGGTGCAATCTTCTTTTTAATTTAATGTATTATTCTTATTCATAGTTCTTTCTTTAAATTCATCAACATTGTATATTTATCCTTAAAATAAATATACCTTTTTTAAGTATTATCTAAAGTATGTTTTGAATATTAATTTTATATACTATTGAAATGTACTCTAATTAATCATGCCCATTGAGAACCTCTTTTTTTCTTTTAGCAAGTTATTCAACTAAGATATTACTTTCACTCGACTCAGGAGTAGAAGTAAAAGGATAGAAATTATGTGTCTAAGGAGAATTCTAAATACACAATAATTAGATTTAATACAGTAAAATAAGCTACTAATTAACTTGATGTGCCTTCCCAAAGTGAAACACCAAGAACATACGGCACTGAACCCTTAGAATGGGAACTTAATAAAAACACTTTGTTCTAGGCTGCTA
>ERZ794969.57-NODE-57-length-18118-cov-4.977357_pt1 | contig 18118 bp, 13 predicted proteins | sample MGYA00375746_ERZ794969 | MGnify/ENA primary metagenome ERZ794969 (study PRJEB30138, sample SAMN05968718) | food fermentation metagenome | isolation source: fermented_meat | host: inoculated_fermented_meat_time_7_first_replicate;inoculat... | place: Italy | collected...
CATAAATTAAAAGACAGACACGTAAGTGCCTGCCACATAAGATGATTCCTTAATATAGACGATTGATACGTCTTATTATTATTATACACTTTTATTTAATATTAACCAACATAAAAATGGCCACCTATAAAGGTGGCTGTACTATATATTATATATATTTTATAACCTATTGGTTATTATCATTAATTTAGCACATAAATAAAATGTATGCAAGAAGATTAAGCTTAATTTAACAATGGAATTTGTAAATTAAATACAACACAGATAATTATCATGTATATTTACAACTCGATAAGCTAAATAAAAAACCACTCCGAAGAGTGGTACCATTGCAATTAAAAATGGTTTGAATTGAAAAGTATATTTGAAAGGCTACACTTATATTATCAGAATATTCTATATATTACAAGTGATAAACAAAAATCCCCACCTTTACAGTGGGGGCGTCGAATTCACTAATTAGTGAATGAATCACTAATTTATTGTACCCTTATAAAAAAGGGGCAAACAAAAATAACTTAAATACCGATAGGTATCAATATCAAAATATCTATACGGGAATGTATGAGAGAAAAACTAGCTAAACAATTTTTTATTTAGATAGTAACTAAATGATAACAGTTCTCAATTAAAATTTCAATAGATAAAAAAACAGCCATCCAGTAGGAAGCTAGATGGCATCAACTATTAGCAGAGTTGAAACTTAAAAAATATAATTTTACTTTGGAGATTCTATTTAATAAATACCCACTTTAAATATGCATAAACATAAAAAGACACCCCGTAAAGAGGTGCCATGTTGGATTTATTTAATTACTATATTGTGGAGGGATGTTCAATTGTTATACTCTTTACTATCTATAAGTGATGCAATGTTGACAGAAATTAAAACCCAAATATATAAATTAAAAAGAACAAGTTGATAGTTTTCATTTAATAGTATATGAAAAACGTTTTGTTCTTACGCTCCATTCATAATGACCCCGAATAGCAATTTCTAAACGAGAAATAAATTTTATTATATTACTATCAAAAGGTTTATTAAATTTAAATAATTTATCTTTGATACTATAAAAATTATTAATTTCTAATTCCATTATTTTTTTAGTTTGTTTTAATGATTCTTCAATTGTATTATCGTTTTGCTTTTGTATACTTATTACTAAATTATGTACTTCACCATCTCTAATTTCCTTATCTAAAGATAAAATATCGTTAGTCCAATTAGCTATCTTATTTGCTGAAGTAATTAATTCTTTAAGCAAACCCATACTAGTTTTTGACGGAATAAACATCCCTCCGCCCCTCTCAATTAAATCGAAGCAGACAAACACACTACCACTACTTTGTCGTTTTTCAATATAACTTTCAACTTCTGGAACATATCCATTTTTTTGATTCTTAATTTCCCATGTAATGGACTTAAAGCAACTTTTTACACTTTTCATTATTTGGTTCTGCCATTCTATTGTTGTTCCCACTTTTATACGTTCCCACCAATCTTCCCATCCAGCAAGAAAAGGGTCTTCTATGTAATTAATATCTCCATTAAATATTGAGATAATTTTATTAGAATATTCTTCAAATTCATTTTCATCTTTTGATTTATCACTATAATCATCTAATATACAAAATAATAATAGATAGTCAGATGTTAGCCGAATATCTCGAAAACTATCGTAAGGTTGAGCACGTGAAGCTAGATATGCAATACTTTGTTTTTCGTATTTTAACAAATTCTCCCCATATAAAAAACCAGATTCTTTCCCCCACTCAATTGTCGATTTCTGTATTTCATCAGCATATGGGCTAATAGCTCCATTAAAATTCTCTTCAATTTCATGTAACCTATTTGTATTGATCATTATTTTAACAACTCCTAATTTTCAACATTTAGTTTTTTACATATATAATTTACCCGCTATTAAAAATTAGAAACTTTAATTTATCATTTTTATATTTTTCATTACGCATTTTATATAAATTTATATTATATTTTTAATAACTACACATACTATATAATGTTCTTAGGAGAGTTATTAAAACCTTTGTACTCACTCATTTTTCAAACAAAAATAGGGCAAGCACATAAGTGCCTACCCTATGTAATTCGATATTTAACTAAAAACTCCAATACGCCACTTAACTTATATAATTTTAATCATAAAGAAGTTTCTTGTAATCGTTTTTTTATTTCCTTCTTCAGTCTTTCTGTATGTGTTTCAAAAGCACTGAAAATATTATTATATTCATCGCGCACTTTTCCATATTCTAAATGATTCTGGTCAGTTAATTCGCTTAGTTCTCTAGGTTTTTCATGTATTAACGTTTCAATACTATTAAGGTAAACTTCTAAGAAAGGAGGTTTTATTTTTTTCACTTTAAATCTTCTTATTTTTTTTGAGTAATTTATAGAAATGAAAATATCAGAAGAATAATCTTGATTATTAAATTTTTCAGCATCTAATAACTCTTCTTGATGCTTTGACCACTCAATAGGTTGAATAATCTCTCGTTTTTCTTGTTTTCTATTTAAATATTCAATTTGCCACTTTTGAATTTCTTTTACATATTTTAATTGTTCATCTAAAAGTTTAAATGCTTTTCCTAAATTTTCAAATTCAGACCTTTTATTACTCTTTCTGTTATTAATGAAATTAATTATAAACTGAGCAATTGAAGTGATAAAGGATCCTACTACCACTCCGACAATTCCACTTAATAATATTTCTGTTTCCATGATGTTACTCCTTTTATTTTTATTATAACATCAATTCCAATCTATACTTCCCCAATATTTTTCTTTTTTCAATTTCTCATTTTTATCAGTAATCTTACAAATAGCCATGTAGAAATAACCAGCTTTTGGATTGGTTGGATATTTAAATTTAATCCACCAATAACCATCCTTTTTAGTTACGCTTACAAAATCGACCCATTGGTTTTTATATATCCAAGAACCTTTGTCAACAACTGCACCACTTAACCCAGGTTTACGTCTAACTTTAATAGTCGTGTTTGCAGTAAATCTACCCTTCCAGTTCCAAGTGATTTTTTTACTTCCTCCACTTGTGCCACTTATTGGCTTGCCATTAATAGCGCCTGCAAGTTCTTTACTAAACTTGTCATAGTTCTTTTTAAGATAATTCATATCTTTTTTATTCGTAATGAATCCCATTTCAACAAGTCTATAATTTATGTTTAATCTCCCTGACACATTTGCGTTCAATAAGTCATTACGTGGGTCAATACCTCGTATTGTTCCTACAGTCGCTTTCAAACAGTTGTTTATATCTTTATCAATCTTATCTGCTGGCCATTGGTTAGATATAATTACGTGTCCACCTGTAGCACTTGCACTAGCTGCATCAAGATGTAATTCAACTACTACATCATATTTCTGTTGTTTTACCCAGTACATACCGTAGTTTTTGGTATCTCCAAGACGTTCACCGTATTGTGTATCAACAAATAAGTTTTGGTCTTGTTTACTTCCACCGTATAGGTCTACAGTGTGACCAGCTTGTTTAAGATATTTTTGTACATTTGGAGCAATGTATTTGCGAATGAAATCACGTTCATTTGTACCATTACCAACTGCACCAGGGTCATTATATCCATGACCACTAGCGATTAGTATTTTCTTACCTTTCGCTTTTGATGTGCTAGGTTTAGAAACTTTATCTTTTACTTTAGATACAACACTAGCTTTAGCTTTATAATGCGGGCGAATGAAATACATATTCATATCATAAGTGTGAGTGACAAGTTGAGCGACCTCTGTTTTATATCTTCCACCCCCGTACCAATTTTGTTCTAATCCTACGAAAGTGTTTAAGTTAGCGCTCCACACCATACCAGTGTGACCAGCGCCTTCACCATACTTTTCATCCATTACAAAGATATCCCCTTCTTCTGGAAGGAATGATGGTGTATTTTTATAGACAGTTGCTAAACCGTTAAAATTGTTTTCAAAAGGTATGTCCTTAGCATAGTAACCATATAACTTACCACCGGTTAAATAGTTCCACTGCATGTTACTTAGATCAAAGCACTGCCAACCAAATGCCCCATCGAAGTCCAAACCTTTTCCTTTCAAAGTTTTCATATAAGCTATTGCTTGCGCTTTAGTTTTATTTACAGTCATTTTATCCCTCCTATTTTTGACCTTCATTGCTTGCGTCAAAATCACTAGGTGCCTTACCGTTAGTCGGTTGTTTCTTTTCATACTTCAATTCTTTTAATTTATCGTTAGCTTGTTTACCTTCTTTTGACAGTGGGTTATCTTTGTAAGCGACATATAACCCAACTACAGTAGTTATAATTGTTGAAATTGTTTCTTCGTCTACAGGAATAGGACTTAAACCTTTATCTGCTAACCACTGATTTATTAAAGCCAAAAGTAAAACTATATAACGTGTTGCTGAGCCTGTTGTTAATTTCATATAAAAACCTCCATATATAATAAAAACAGGACGCTGAGAAACGCCCTGTGTTACATTGAGAAATGTATTTGCTTATCTTTGTGCATAATAAAAAGCCGACACAAATGTGCCGACTTAACCTATTGCTTATTTACAATCTCCAAACCAAAAACATTGCCAAAAGCTTCCACCTAATATAAATTTGAACATGGTTTTCACCTCCTTTAAATACCTAGCCAGCTTCTTATTAATGCAATAATTAAAGAACTAAACAACGTAAAAATTGTACCTATTATTAACCATTTAAGTTGCTTGAATTCTTTACGACTTTCTTCTTTATGAAGCCTCTCAGATTCCCTCTCTTTATTTATGGAATCTAAGGTGAAATCCATTTTCTGATTTGTTAATTCTTGGGTGTGTTGACCTCTTTCAATTTCTCTTAGTGAGTTGTGAAGTTTTTCAATAGAATTATAAACTTCTTTTCTATCTTCTTTTATTGTTGTCTCTATATTTCTAAACCGTTTATCGTTATATCTGTCTTTGTCCTCTAAGATGCCAACCCGTCGCTCAATATCTTTTGTTCCATCCACACTCAACATGCCACCCACTTTCTATAAAATTAAAACCACAAGCCTAAGCCTGTGGTTGTTCTGGATAATCTAACCCAGTTATTGCTTGGTATTGTTCTATAGTTAAACAACCTAACTGTACGTATACTGCAATATCCTCGTTAGTGTAACAATTGATATCGTAAAACCATTTAATACTGTCGAATGATGGATACATATTAATTTTCTCCTTTCAATTTAGCAATCTCTAACATTGCATCGGCTAATTGATTTTGCGTTTGTCTAACTTGAACAGCTGTTTTAGCTAACTGCATTTGTGTATCTGCTAATTGCATTTGAATAGCTGTAGGTTCATATGGTAGTTTGTTTGATTCCCATTCTTCTTTGGTAGATCCAACCCATTCATTACCATTAAAATAGAAAGGGCTATAAATCCCTTCTGGAGGGGGTGTTTCAGTCCATTCGTCTTTTGGATATTCGTATTCTCCATCTTCATTTTCAAATGCTAGAAATGGTGTACCGTCGTAAAGGTATACTTGTTTAAAATCCATTTATATTCCTCCTATTCTTTCCAAGAATATTCTCCATAGATATATGCGGTTTCATTCCATGTTGATGAATCACCATTTATATAAAATCTCACCTCACCACTAGGTCTAGCTGTTATATAACCACCTGAATAGCTTGTTGATGTAGGAACTCTTATAGGGAATGAGTGTGCGTTTTTGAATAAATTACTAGGTAATTGAGCAATAACTTGACTTTGTGTTAGATTTTTACCATTAAACCTAATTGTTTTTTCTGTAACGCTACCTCTTTTTTCAATTCGATATGCACAATCGAAACCATTATCATCAGCGCCTTTAAATGTAGTATTCGTTGTTGCGCCATTAATTAAATTAAATGGAATCCAACCAGTGTCGGTTTGTTCAGATGTAATTTCTTTCCAGTCTCTCCAAGCGCCCCCTGTATGAAGTGTTGCTACAAAAACTCTGTTATAGTGATTTTGTCTATAGGTAAATTGTTTTCTCCCGTTGCCACTTGTTGTTACATCTAATGATGCTAAATGTCCAATTCTCATACCTGTAAAATTTGGTATTTTACATAAATCCCAATCAGTATCAGATGATGTTGAGAATTCATATAAACCTGTTGATAGTGAAGTAATATCAGTGTTTGTAATGTTACCTAAACATTGTCTACTTCCATCATCATTAGTTAATTTACGTTTTTGCCAAGTTAGCTTTCCTAATTCTTCATCTAATATTTGTGGTGATAAAAATCCATTATCTTCAACTGTTTGATTGAATTCATTAACTTTAGCGTCTACATGTTCTGTAGCTTCTGTAGAAATCGTATTAATATTATTCATTGCACTTGAAGCCGTATCTTGAACGCTTGTTTTAGCATTGTTAGATACCGTTGTTATATCTTCTGTAGCATCATCTTTAACTTTGATTAAATCCCTCTTAACTTGAGCAATATAACCTTGAATATCTGATTTACCACTAGTAATAATAGCGTTAAGTGTTTCAATCCCTTGTTGTAATACTGATTTCATTTCTGCTACATAATCCGCACCGTTTGCTATAGCTTCTTCAATATCTCTAACTTGTTGTTCAATTTTCATTTTTAATTGACTAAACATGCGAATGTATTCAATCTTAGTGAATGAAGAAATTTTATTAATAAGTGCGTCTGCAACTTCAAACGTGAATTCTCTAAACACGGCAACTTCGTTGTATTCAGCTTTACCATCAACATTGTTAACTCCAATATAAACTTGACCCTTAACACTCGTTGATGTACTAGCATGTAAGAATTCACTATCTAACGTAATTGTTACAATTCCTTTATTAGAATCTTCTATTTCTAACTCAATCACATCTGACACACTACCATTACTAGATTCAAAGTAAGCATAAGCTGTTAAATTATTTTTATGAATTAGCAGCGGTCCTTTTGAGTTGCTTAACTGAAATCTTAATATCGCTGTATTTTCATCTAAATTATAAAAACCAACCCCTAAATCAGAGATTGGTTTTAAATACGGTTCAGATTTTAAATTAAATAGTGCTTTTTTATCTATTCCGTTACTCACATAATCACTCCTTATTTTACTAATACAACTGCAACTCCATAACCTTTTTCAGATTCATATGGCGTAGTTATTTCTAAAACTCTATAGAAACCATTGTTGTTATCTTTAGTTCCAATGCCTTTATTAGGTTTGATATAGTCGTTAACTGAAACTGTGGAATCAACTCGTGTAAATATTTGACCCATCAACCCAACTACATTCCATTCTGGACGTTTAGAACGATCTTCGTACCCTTCGTTTTCAATAAAATCTGGATTAGGAATTGGCACTTCTACTTCTTCGGAATAAGTATTTCCTTCATCGTCTTGCCATTCTTTAGTCGTCCATTCCGTTTGTGTAACACCAAATTCATCTTTTAAAAACTTATCTTTATGATGAAACATTTGGTCACCTAAAATGACACCAGCTGTACCAGAGATAATACCTATAGGTTTATCATTTGAGTTAGCTTTGCGAATGTATCTACCATCTAAAGTAACAATATAACCATTAGGGATTTCTTGACCTGATTGGGATTCAAAATACTCGGCATAGTCACCAAAGTTTTGCCCAGATGATACGGTGCCTTTTGTATTAATATTTCCGCTAATACTACGCATTTCAATACTTGTGTTTTCTCTGTGTGGTCCATTTGTTCCATAACCCATTACAAAGTAATAATTACCTTCTGTTTTTACCCCTCGAGAATTGAGTATTGTCTGAGTATGATTACCATTAGATGTTTCAGATTCCAACGAGTTAAGCACTGCACTTCTTGAACCGTACGCTTTAGATCCTGCACCAACCCCAGCTAACCAACTTCTATCACTGTAAGCGTATGAGTTACCAGTCGAGGCAATAACTGCCGAACGTTCTGCAATTGCACCTGAACCAGTTGAACCACCACTGAAACCGCCTTTAACAACAGTAGGGACTACTTTGTATGCTTTTTCTGTAATATATGCGGCGTTTTTATAATTTTCTGCATTAACTCCAATAATCTCTGCAGTATTGTTATACAATTCAATACCGTTACCTGTTCCTTGTCCTTGTAAGTTGGCATTAACAATACGGAAATCGTATATACCTCCACCACCAGCGATACCGACATTTTGAGATGAATTCCAAATATTAATATTACTTAAAGTAATCTTTTTACCTCTGTTAGCTCCACCAAATATTTTTATATCGGCTTGTGAGTTCTTGAATCCTGTAACGTTAATACCATTTAACATGATGTTTTCACTCATGAATTGAACAGCGATAGCAGGTTGTCCTGCTGTGAATTTGCCATCACCAACGGCACTAAAGTTGTTAACTTGTACATTTCTATACGCTGAGATAATTAAAGCACGTGGCGTAGTGTTTGGATAAACTTTATTATCATATGGTTCTACAGCTGTACAATTACTTAACAGTAAACTATGTGCTGTTTTAGATTTAGGGTCTCCAGCTCTGTGATGTCCGATGTGACGTAAGTTATAAGCGCGTGAATCATGAATAGACATATGATTACTAATTAGCACATTATTAGGTGCTGATGTAGGAGCATGCGCTTTAACCTCTATACCACCATAGTTCATTTCAGTCATATTATTATCTAACATGACATGTTGTGAACCGTCATCAATTTCAATACCATTATTGTTACCACCACCAGTTGCATGATGACAATAATTGTTGGTAATAACTAAGTATCTTGAATGGTGGGTTGTAATACCATCATCACCAAAACCACTAGCTTCACAGTTATCAATATGAATGTATCTACTTTCTAAGTCTTCATTTACTCTTACGCCATCACCCTCATAGAAATAAGTATCACTAGCATAAGTAACATCAAAGCCATGCAGTAATGCATCTACTGATTTTATATTACTTGCAAACCCATGTTTAACACCTGCGAATCTCACATTCGAGGATAATGAGCCACCAGCAGCTTTAAACGCTTTATCTTGTCTCCACTTGTTACCGTTAACTGTAAAATCTTCGATCCCGATATTATGACCATTACCTGTCATATCTTCGTTAGTGATTACGATATTTTCGGCGGGTGTTTCATCTGCAAATTTAATAGTCGTAATATCTTTGCCTTCACCTGACAACACTGTATTATTTGGCAATTTAATGCCAGTAACTTTATATGTCCCAGCAGTCATATGAACATGGACATTACCACCTCTTAAAGCATCTTTGAATGCTTGTGTAGAGTCTTGTTCGCCTGTTGGATCTGCGCCATAATCATTGACGTTTACAATACGTTCAATTTTCTTGTTAAGATAATTAAAGTTTTCTTCCATCTTGTTTTTAATGATTTCAAAGTCATACTTCAAACGCTTAGACAGTAAAGGTTGATTAGTACCATCTAAAGCTGTTCTACTGTCTTTAATTTCTTCAATGCCATCACCATTATGACCAACAACTAAGCCCTCAATACGTCCATCTTGATAAGTTAATTCATCATGAACATTTGAGAGCTTGTAATCAATCTGTTTAGCATTGTGGGCATGTTTTTCATCTGATTTATGATGTTCGAAATTCTTTTCAAACGTGTAAAAACTATCTAGTATGTTTTTGAAATTATAAATCGTTTTATATCTCCACTGTTGACCTATTTCAATAGGAAAATCTAAAAGTAATCTCATATGTTTAGCTCCTTTTTTATTCTAACCAAGTAAATTCCTGATATACCCAATTTGCTTTAGCTTGGTCGTTTGGATGTACAAATGCCATAACTTTACCATCCTTTAAACACTCAATAGTTATCGGATTTCTATAACCATTTTGTCTAGCTGGAAATGATTGATTATCAGTCACAAAACCAGTCGGTAATTGTGCTATTTGCATCGATGAACCAGTAATATTCCCAACGTTCAACCTTATTGAACGAACAACAAAGCTTTTACCAATTAACGAATTCCCAGCCCTTACCTCTCTTATGCCGCTTTTAAATCCTGTTGCAACAGCGGTGTTTTTATTATCGGGTGGAATTGATATGTCTATCCACCCTGTGTCGCCCACCATATCTGAAACCTTTGTATTGATAGTATCGATTAATGCGTTCATTTCCTTAATTTTTTCATTTATATCTGCTATTGAAATATCACCTTGAAGTGCATCTATATGGGTAACTGGGTAATAAATTTCACCCTCATTATCTTTTAAATATCTATGATTAATTTCAGCCATCTGTTAACGTCACCCCCACAATATCTGAATAGTTTTCTGGCATAGTAAAAGACGACCCACCAAGTGAACCGCCTTTAACTAAATTATTCACTTTTTTAATGTTTCTACTTATACCCTGTTGTATTTTTATAATATCGGTTGGTGAGTTACTGAAATCGACTTCTACTGGTTCGTTTACTAACGGATGTGAAGCAGTGAGTTTAACAACTTTTAAATCTAAGTTATAACCTAGTGGTTGATGTATAAACCTTATTGTGTTGTTTTCTTTAATATCATCATGACCAATATAATGTTTTTCTTCAACAGAACCTAAGTAGTTAGTTGATACCTCAACAGTTGGTTGATCGTTGAGCTCACCTTTTATTTTCTTAAATAGTTCATCTTTGTCTAACGCATTATCATCAAACACTGTTGGCGCTTCTGCAAAACCAAACGCGTCTGAATTAGGTGATTTATATTCAGCGTAAGCATGATATATGTCAGTACCTTTCAATACTGCAGTAATGTTTAACACTGTAGATTTCTCTGTGCCGACATACATACAAGGTTTTGATTTTTTATAATCAATGCCTGGTTTAGCACCTCTGAATACAGCTTTAAATTTGTGTTTGCCTTTTGATAAATTTCTTGCGATAACTATTTTCTCACTCGTAGCTGTTTTGCTATAACATTCATATCGTCCAACCAATTCATCATCTAAATAAACATCGAGCAAACCACCTTTAGCCATTTTCTTCAATGTCCATTCGAGAATTTCATTGCCCCACTTACAATTAATTTCTTTTGAATAACTTGCTCCAACTATTTCTGTTCTCCAAGTGCCATCTTTGATGAAAGTTCCTGAATAACTTATGTCTTTGGGTTTAACTGGATTGTAGTTCTTTGTTTCAGCTTTTGTTTTCTTTTTACCATAACCTTGAATATAAGTTTTAACATCCGTAGTAGTAACTGTTGCTTGTACTTCGCTTGAATTATATTTGTAGATCAATGGTATATCTGCCATTTGATAAAATGTTTCTTCATCATAGATGTATATTTTCTTATTGTCGGCAAAATAAATATAATTGAATAATTCTGCGCCTTCGGTTAGAAATTCCATACCATTTTTATTGCCTAATTCATCAATCGCAACACGATTAGTGAATTTACCTCTTATTTCATAAGTGAATCCAAGTTTGTTACCTTTAAAACCAAATTCAAGGTATTGTTCAAGTGTCATCGTGGGTTTGTTATCCTCATCTGTAGTTTCTTCATTATTCATCTCTTCATTTTCTAAATCTTTTTGAATATAATGATTTTGAAACTCCATAAAAATATGTTTAGCAGTCACATCGTTAGATACAACTGCACCATCATATTTAATAGAAGTCGACTTAATAACATATTCTTGACCTTTCCAAACTACTAACATTTCATTAAGTAAAGCATCGAATAAATCTGAATTCAAATAGGTTTTATAAATAGTAAAATCAATTGAGCGTTCATTATTCTTTTCATAATTAAGTTTCCAGGAACCGAAATCATAATCTACAAGTATTTCTCCAAACGTACCCTTTTTATTTTTTAAAACCATGTCTCTCAATTCATTCACCTACCTATATATGAAAGGGAACACCCAATGTGTTTGAACATTACTGATATTCTCACCTGTTATTTCAATTTCGTTAAAACCTTTATCTAATGTGAGCCATTGCCAATTAGTATCAATTCCGACACGTTTGTTATTTATAAAAGGATGCACACCATTTATAGTTAACCTTTGATTACTTTTAATAGGTTTCTTATATTCAAATACATCGCCTGTTGTTTTATTTATTATCTTGAAACCTTTAGGTGCATCTATATTAATTAACAATTTAAACTTATGTCTTAGCAATGGATTGATTACATCAGAGGAACCATTGTATATATTGAAACTTGTCGTATCATGCTTGTACTTAATATCTTCATAAGCTAACACGCCACCTTCCAACTGCCATTCTCCACTAGATAAACTAAATTGGTCAGTTTCTTTAAGTGATTCGGAATAACCTTTTTTAACAGTAAACGTCATATCAAATCGTGTTGCTGAAAAATCCGCATAATCTGGATTCATATCAGGATTGTTAACTAAAAACTTTTTACCTGGATTATCTGAAGTTACTACATAGTAAGGTTTTCTTCGATAAAACAAATTTCTAAGCATCTGTTCCATTAGGTTAATATCTTTTTCATCCATACCATCAAGACCAAATTTAACAACCAAAGAAAAAGGCGAGAATGAAGCTACACTAGGTAGCTCACCATCTACACCCTTAATCGTTATACCGTCTTCTACTGATGTTGGGTATGACGACTTTGCTTCTAAAAATATAAAGTTACTAATGTAGTCATTCACATTTGTCATTCCATTATCATCTATGATTTTTAACCATCTATCTTTCACAATACTTAACCTCCTTGACTATAACTAGCCATGCGCATATTCTCTCCTAATATTTGTGAAATAATGTTTGCTGCGTCTTTAGGAGACCCTTGCTTTTGGTTACTTAATAAACTAATAATTGTTTGTGTAAGTTTATTATTTTGGTCATTCACTCTCACAATTTGTTTCAATAATTTTTCAACAGTTGAATTATCATTATTAACTGTAACATTAGTGTTGCTAGTATCCATGCCAACATATTTCATTGCTTGTTCAATAAGTTGAACTGCTCTGTTACGTTTTGTTAAAGGTATGACCATTTCTGCTTTATTACCTTCTCCAATTTCAGCTAATTGGTGTTTAGTAACCATACCACCATTTTCATATTTTCTTGGTCCTGATGGAGACCAGCCACCCAACGGATTAAATTGAGAACGCCAATATTTATTGTTAAAGAAAGCAAGCAATTGATCATAACCAGATTTAATATTAGTATGACCTTTCATAGCGTATGACTTGAAAGTACTTGGTACATACTGTAGTAAACCTTGTGCTGGAGTACCACGAAGATTATTAATATCTCCAATATTACCTTGTGTAACTCCTGCATTACCTCCTGACTCATGGTGAATAAGAGAGATTATATTTTTTAAATCATTTCCTTGTAGTGTGACATTCATTCGCTTAGCAGCTCTTTTAATGTCGTCCGACCAAGCAGATGCTTTTTTGTTTTGGCTTGAGCCTTTAAGAGACTTCAACCATTTATACGGATTGACTGCTGTATCATTAGAAGGATAGCCTTTCATACGCTGTATGTGTAAGTGAGGTGTTGTTGAATTACCAGTGTTACCAGACAGACCTATTACATCACCAGCACTTACTCTTTGACCTTTTTTAGCAATGATTTTACTCATATGCATATACCACTGGAACCACTTACCGCCAGGCTCATCAAGTGTAATTTGATTACCACCGCCGCCTGCAACTGGTCCAGCTTGTGATATCTTACCTGCTGTTAACGCTCTTATTTTTGTACCTGTTGGCATACCAAAGTCAATACCGTAGTGTCGTCCGCCATTAAACATAAGTCCGCCTGTATAATGTCCAAATGTTTGTAGAATATTATTCCAAGGTAACCAAGCAGCATCTCCATCGCCACCTTCTGCCTCTTCAAACCATGACTTCACTTTTTCTACTAATGATTTTTTAAGGTGTTTAAATGCTAATCCTGCCATCTCCATAGTTTTGTTTTCTTTACCAAAACTAATATGTCCAATCATCTTTTCTACTAATTTTCCAGGGTTTTTAACATAGTCCCAAACGTCACCAATCTTATCGCCTAACCAACTAGCAGCATCTTTACCTTTCTCTAAGACTTTACTTCCACCTTTTTTCACAGTGTCAAAGGCATCTTTTGATGCTTCTTTGGTACTATGATAACCATCAGATATTTTCTTACCTGTTCCTTTAATTACTCCACCAGCTGCTTCTTTAAGATAATCTAGAGGGTCATCTTTTTTCTTTTTCTTAGTCCCTCCATGGAATCTTGGAAGTAACCCCATATCTTGATAACGTTTAGTGTCTGTAGCATTATGAACTTTATCGCCAGGATCTAATGAAACTACTACATTTCTGCCTTGTGGAGCATGTAATGAGCCATCAGATTTTTCAATAACTTCCTGTACTCCACCACCTGGTGCGTTACCTGAGCCTTTATCATTAACTACTGCTAATGTTGATTGTTTTAAACCTCCTTCACTGTCAGTAGCAACGGATGCACCGTTATAGGTACCAGTTGATAGCGGTGTGATAGGTTTGATTAAAGTCTTATCAGTTATAGCTTTGGAAATTTTGTTAATACCACCAATCATTCCATTTAGTCCATCAATCGCTTTGTTCGCAACTGATTTACCTAAATCTGATGCAGCTTTTCCAAAATCTTTCTTGATATTCTTAATCCAATCTAGCGTTTTACCTAACCAACCTTTCCAACTTCCATGTGTTTTCTTAGATTTGTCTTCACCTTCGCCAGCGATTTTACCAAAAATATCTTTAGCTTTACCCCACATATTACTTAAATTTTCTTTAGTGCTATTATAAGTCTTACCAAACCATTTACCGGCAGACTTTGCAACGCTGTGGGATTTCGTTTCAACTTTATCAGCTATTTTGCCAAACTTATCTTTAGCTGACCCCCATGAATCTTTAAAATTACTCTTTGCATTTTTAGTGGTTTCACCAAACCATTTTTTTGCACCTTTATAACCACTGTGCGCAGAGGAGCCTATTTTATTTCCAATTTTGCTCCAAAATCCATCTGTAGTTTTCTTTGTTGATTTGAACCAGCTTGTAGTTTTACCAGGTAGTTGGCTGAACCATTTTTTGGCACCATTATATCCATTTTTTGCTGAGCTTCCTATTTTATTTCCAATTTTGCCCCAGAAATTATCCGCATTTTTCTTTGTTGACTTAAACCAACCAACAGTTTTACCAGGTAATTGTCCTAACCACCTCTTAGCACCGTTATATCCACTTTTAGATGCGCTACCTATCTTTCCTCCTATTTTATTCCAGAAGCTATCAGTATTCTTTTTAGTTGATTTGAACCATCCTATTGTCTTTCCAGGTAGTTTACCTAACCAAGTTTTCGCTCCATTATAACCGTCTTTAGAAGCATTACCTACTTTCTTACCAATTTTCCCCCAGAATTTATCGGCGCTTTTCTTTGTATCGCTAAACCAACCGCCAACTTTCTTAGCTATTTTTCTCGCGCCACCTATAGATGAATCTTTCATGATTTCCCATTGAGATTTAACATGTCCTGTTTGTCCATCTATATGTTTTTTTACGCCTTTATTTTGAAGTTGTGCTTGATCTACTACATCTTTATGTTGCTTTTCAGCTTTCCCTTTTGATTCGTCATATTGTTCTTTTGCGTCTTTGATAACCTTATCTGCTTGAGATTTAGATAACGTACCTGTTTCATCACGTTGTTTAACTGCTTCTGCTACTATATCTTTATATTTCTTTTTAGCATCTTTAATTGTAGTGTCACGTTCTTTAGCACTCTCTTTAATGACATTAGAAGCAGCTTGCATTGAAAGCTTTCCTTTGTTTTGTTTCATTCTTTCAAGGATAGCCTTTTGTTCAACTTCTCCTTTAGATAAAGACTTAACTACTGTTTTATCTAAGTTTCTTTGTAGCTCGGCTACTTTAGCATTCTCTTTTTTAGTTAAAGAACGTTTTTCTTTATGGGCTACTCTATAGATACCTAAAATTTGATTATTAATTCTTTGAGCTTCTTTTGATTCTTTTTTGTTACTGTTTTTAGTGGTTTCAAGAATTTTTGCTTCTTCTGATTTAGTTAAACCATTAGTTCTATTAAAAATCTTTTGTAAGCCTTTAACTTCACTGTCATGACGTTTATTAAGCTGTTTGGTTATTTCTTCATTGATATTTCCATAAAGTGAAGTAATTTGATGTAACTGTTTATCTCCAATTTTTGAATGACTAATACGAATTTCTTCAAGTTTAATTTTGGCTTTTTCAGATAAATTATTATAAGAACCTAAAGCTTTTTTAGTGCCCTTCGATACTTTTCCAGCAAAAACATCCGTCGTATCTGAAGCTTTAGAAACAGCTTTATGCAAGCCATCAAACCCTACTTTAATTCCCTTGAAAAGTGCGCCATCTTGCAAACCTCTAGCCATATCATTTTTTAACCATTCCCATTGTCCTGATATTTCTTTAGTCATTTTACCTACCCAAGAAAAATCAATACTCTTACCTACTTGATTTACAATTTTACCCATATCAGAAAAACCTTGCTTAAACCAGTCAATCTTTTGATATGCTACTCCGAAAATAGTGGATACTATTGTTAGAGGAACGGTTAGTTTACCTAATATACCACCAGCTAACTTAACAGCTTTCCCTAGTTTGCCGTAACGTCCAGTAGTCATGGATAGAACATTACCTAACTTACCAAACATGCCTTGTTGACCTTTAGTAGCTTTTCCTGTGGTAACTAAAGAACCTGCCGCTGCTTTATTAGCTCCAGCATTAACAGTTGCTTCAGCTGTATTAATCGCCATTTGTCTATTTAAACTAGCGTAGCCTTTTGCTGCACTACCAACAGCTCTTAATAACAAGCCTACTCCTAGTACAACAGGACCTGTTGCAGCTGCAACTAAACCTAAAGCGATAGATACTCCTTTAATAGACTTTGGCATTTTAGTGAATGCTTCTGCCCACTGTCCGAATTTTTTAGTAATACCAACAACAACTGGCGCAATAACATTACCAATATCTTTACCTAAGGCGAATAGTTGATTCTTAAATATTTGTAATTGTGAGCCCATCGTTTTATAACGAGTTTTCGCTTCGTTAGTTAGTGCATTATTTTCCTTCCAACCTTTAGCACCAGTTCTTAATGCTTTATCTAGTACAGTGTGGTTATTAGACAGTCTACGAATTGTATCAGCTTCACGAATTCCTTTAATGCCAACACTATCTAAAGCTTTCAGTACACCTTTAGCTCCGCCTTCAGTATTGCTCAAACCTTTAACAAATGCAGATAATGCTTTAGTAGGGTTTGCTTCCCATGTCTCTGCAAATTCTTTACCAGTCATTCCTGCCGTTTTACCAAAATTGTTTAAAGTTTCTCCACCTTCAGCAGTTGCTTTAGTCATTTTATTGAAAATTTGGGTCATAGCAGTACCACCAGCTTCTGCTTCAATACCAACAGAACTCATTGCAGCACTTATGCTCATGATTTGATCTGCACTAAAACCAGCTTGTGAACCCGCACCAGCTAATCTTTGTCCCATTTCTACAATTTCTTTTTCGGTAGTTGCAGTTGTATTACCTAAAGCTACAACACTTGCACCTAATCTATCAACTTTATCTATTGGCATTCCTGCAGCATTTGCAAATCTTGCAAATTCTGTAGCTGCTTCCTCTGAAGTTAGATTAGTTGCAACAGACATATCAAGCATTGTTTTAGTAAAGTCTGTAATCTCAGATTTTTTAACACCTAATTGTCCTGCCGCTTCAGCTACCCCAGCAATTTCAGTTGCAGCAAAAGGCATTTGTTTAGACATTCCAGTGATTTCATCGCTCATTTTATTTAATTCTGCGCCCGATAAGTTGGTGGTTTTTGCTACTCCTGCTAAGGCTTGTTCGTAATCAACTGCTGCTTTAACAGAAGCCCCAAAACCAGCAACAATAGGCGTCGTAACTCCAATTGACATTGAACGACCGACTGAAGTCATACCGTGTCCGATTTTGCCAAACTTCTCAGACATAGTATCTAAATGATTTGCAGTCTTAGTAAACTGACTATTGGCAATTAACTGCTCGTTATTAAACGACTTCATTTCTTTTGAAGTTCTATCGATAGACTTTTGAAGGTTATTCATCGAAGTTCGTTCATCGTTTACTTTTTTCTGCG
>ERZ794969.59-NODE-59-length-17629-cov-5.024752_pt1 | contig 17629 bp, 15 predicted proteins | sample MGYA00375746_ERZ794969 | MGnify/ENA primary metagenome ERZ794969 (study PRJEB30138, sample SAMN05968718) | food fermentation metagenome | isolation source: fermented_meat | host: inoculated_fermented_meat_time_7_first_replicate;inoculat... | place: Italy | collected...
TAGAAGCTGACGAACTAAACGAGCGACGAAACGAGCTTACGAGTGGTAAGTGAGTGAGGAGAGCGTGCAAGTGAGAAAAGATGCGAGCGCTTGTCTCACGGCAATAAAGGTCTTTAGCGCCGAAGGTAGCAGACTTACGTTCCGCAAGAGTAGGGAAAGTGGAATACATGAGCAAAGCTCATGTATAAGTCCCACTAATACAATGGAACATAATTTGATAAGAAAGTTACAAGTCTGACTTAATAAGATTAAAGAAGTGGGAGTTAATAAAAAAGCCAAGACATAGTAAATTTATGTCTTGGCCATAATAAATATATATTCATTGTTTAAGAAGGTATAGAAAGAAATCATTCTTCATATAAACAATGATTTTCTTTTAGCATGCATTACTAAATGAGTAAAGAATAAAGCATTTTATTTTCATTAATATAAATATTAGAATTATCAAACTCGTCTACATTCGCTTTTAAGTTATCAATATCTTTGTGATTATTTAATTGGATACCTATAATGACTGTTCCTGTATTTTGAGAAGACTTTTTAAGGTATTCAAATTTGGTTATATCATCTTTAGGTCCAAGGACTTCATTAACAAATTCTCTTAATGCGCCAGGACGTTGTGGGAAATTTAAAATAAAATAATGCTTCATTTCTTCAAATAATAATGAACGTTCTTCAATCTCTTTCATTCGATTAATATCATTATTACCACCGCTGACTACACATACCACCGTTTTGCCTTTGATTTCTGATTGATATTGATCAAGTGCTGCGACGCTTAATGCACCAGCAGGTTCTGCGATAATAGCTTGTTTTGAGTACATATCTAAAATAGTTGAACACACAGCACCTTCATGAACTTGAACATAGTCATCAACTACATTTTTACAAATATCATATGTGATTTGACCTACACGCGCTACAGATGCGCCATCGACAAATTTATCTATATCAGGTAATGTGACAATTTGCTTTTCTAAAACTACTGAAGCATACATACTACTTGCACCAGCAGGTTCTACACCAATAATTGAAGTTTCAGGAGCGTGTTCTTTAAAGTAAGTACCTACACCTGAAATTAAACCACCACCACCGATTGCAGCAAATAAATAATCAAATTGAATATCATCTACTTTTGATTGCTCAAGTATTTCTTTTGCTAGTGTTCCTTGCCCAGCAATTGTAAAGATATTATTAAAAGGATCAATAAAGTTCATTTTATTTTCTTCTGTGTATACAAGGGCTTCTTTTAAGCAATCATCAAATGTATCTCCAGTTAAAACTACTTCAGTATTACTACCACCAAAGAATTTCACTTGATTTATTTTTTGTAATGGCGTAGTTACTGGCATAAAAATCACTGCATTTAAATCCAACTTACTAGCAGTATATGCTACACCCTGAGCGTGATTACCAGCACTAGCACATGTAATGCCGTTTTGGCGATCAATTTCATTCAGCGCGATAATTGCGTTGTATGCACCTCTAAGTTTAAATGATCTCACCCATTGTAAATCTTCACGCTTAAGATAAACATTACAATCATATTTATGAGATAAATAATGATCTTTTTGTAATGGTGTCTCTTTTACGATATCTTTTAATTGTAAATAAGCTTCATCGATATCTTTAGAAGACACAGTAGTTTTTACAGTCATATGATTTCACACCTTTACTTATTAATTTAGTAATTATTTAATACGTTTTTGCTGTTTCATAGTCTTTGATTGCATCTTCGTATTGCAAAGTCAATGCAATGTCATCAAGTCCATTAACGAGTTTATTCTTCCAAGTTTCATCTATTTCAAAATCAAAAGATCTATCTGATGTAGAAACTGTTTGATTTGGTAAATCTACAGTAATTTCACCTGCTTGTGCAAGATGTTTTCTTACATTTTCATCTAAAACTATTGGTAACATAGCATTTTTAGTACAATTCATATAAAAGATATCACTATAACTACCAGCGATAATAATATCAAAGCCATAATCTTTAATAGCCCAAGCGGCGTGTTCACGACTTGAACCACAACCAAAGTTTTCACCAGTAATTAAAATTGAAGCACCTTTATATTCAGGCTTATTTGGATTAAAGTCTGGATTATCTGATCCATCATCTAGATAGCGCCACTCATCAAATGCAAAAGGGCCGAAACCAGATTTCGATATACGTTTTAAATGTACTTTAGGTATAATTTGGTCGGTATCGATATTATCATGGAATAATGGCACTACTTTACCTGTATAAGTAGTAATAGGTTTGATTTCCATATTAGACAACCACCTTTCTTACATCTACAAATTTCCCGTTAATTGCTGCAGCTGCTGCCATAGCAGGGGAAACTAGGTGTGTTCGTGCACCTTTACCTTGACGACCTTCAAAGTTTCGGTTACTAGTTGATGCACAATGTACGCCGTCAGGTACTTGGTCAGGGTTCATACCTAGACACATTGAACAACCAGGTTCACGCCAATCAAATCCTGCTTCTTTGAAAATTTTATCAAGCCCTAATTTTTCTGCTTCGATTTTTACAGTACGTGATCCAGGAACGACAATTGCTGTAATATTTGGATGCACTTTATTTCCTTTTACGATATGACTAGCTTCAACCAAGTCAGAAAGACGAGCATTTGTACATGAACCTAAGAATACATAACCTAGATTAATATCTTCAGCTTTTTGACCAGGTTCAAGACCCATATAATTATAAGCACGCTCATCGTTAACATTTTTTATTTCAGGGAAAGGTGTATGGAAACCAACTCCCATTTCTGGGCTTGTCCCCCATGTTACTTGAGGTTCTAAATCAGATACATCCATTTCAATAACTCTATCAAATTCAGCGTCTTCATCTGTATAAAGTTCACGCCAAGAATCAACATCATATTCAAAGTTAGTAGAATATGGGCGACCCTTAACATAATCAAATGTAGTTTCGTCAGGGGCCATCATACCGTATTTTGCACCTGCTTCAATAGCCATGTTACAAATAGTCATTCGTGCTTCCATAGATAAATTTTGAATTGTTTCACCAGAAAATTCCAATGCGTATCCCGTACCAAAATCAACACCGTATTGGTTAATTAGATATAGAATGATATCTTTTGCGTAAACACCAGTAGGTAATTGGCCAGTGACTTCAATTTTTAGATTCTTAGGTTTGGTTTGCCAAAGTGATTGTGTAGCAAAAACATGTTCCACTTCACTTGTACCAATACCGAAAGCAATTGCACCAAATGCGCCATGTGTTGCAGTGTGTGAATCTCCACATACTATAGTTTTTCCTGGTTGTGTTAAACCTGTTTCAGGTCCAACCATGTGGACAATACCTTGTTCGTCTGACCCCATATCAAAGATATGAACACCAAAAGCTTTAGCATTATTTTGCAAAGTCGTAATTTGTTTATTTGCAATTTCATCTTTAATATTAAAAATATCTACAGTCGGCACATTATGGTCAAGTGTCGCATAAGTTAAGTCCGGTCTACGTAATTGTCTATTATTAATTCTTAATCCCTCAAAAGCTTGAGGAGATGTGACTTCATGTATAAGATGCAAATCTATATATAATAACTGTGGGTCACCCTCTTTACCAGTTAAGACATGTTTGTTCCAAACTTTGTCAAATAGTGTTTTACCCATATGACATCTCCTCCTTTTTTAAAGATTTTCTTTAACGTAATTAAAAATATCAGATGTATTATAATCACCATTGAGATCTCGTGTTGTTTTACCTTCTTTTATTAATTGATAAATAACTGCTTCTAATTTATCAGCTGCTTTATTTTGGTTTAAACTTTCTCTAAGGCACATCACAACAGATAGCAGCATGCCAAATGGATTTGCAATATTTTGATTAGCAATATCAGGTGCAGAGCCATGTATAGGTTCATAAAGTCTAGGTCCATGTTCACTGAAACTTGCAGAAGGTGATAGACCTAGAGAACCTGGAATAACAGAGGCCTCATCACTTAAAATATCACCGAATAGATTCTCTGTAACAATGACATCGAATTGTGATGGATTAGTGATTAAGTGCATAGCACAAGCATCAACAAGTAAATGGTTCACTTCCACTTCAGGATACTCAACTGCAACGTCGTTAATCACTTGACGCCACAATTTACTTGATGATAATACATTTTCTTTATCTACTGAAGTTAATTTTTTATGGCGTTTTTGAGCTAAATCAAAAGCAACTCTCGCAATTCTTTCAATTTCACTTCTAGTATAGGTTAATGAATCGAGTGCGTCGTTATCGTTTAATTGTTTTGGTTCGCCGAAGTAGATACCACCAGTTAACTCTCTTACTAAAATGAAATCTGTACCTGCAACACGTTCTTCTTTAATAGGGGATAAATGACTAGTGCCATTTGTAACTGTAGTAGGGCGGATATTTGCAAACAGACCTAATGCTTTACGTACACCTAATAAACCTTGTTCTGGTCTATTATTAGGATCTGTCCAATTAGGTCCCCCCACAGCACCTAATAGAATTGCGTCTGCATTTTTACAAGCATTTAATGTTGATTCTGGAAGTGGTTCACCGTGGTTATCAATGGCAATGCCACCAAAATCATGTGTTTCTATATCATAATCAAAATTAAAAGATTTACTTAGTTGTTGTAATACTTCTAATGAACCATTCAATATTTCAGGTCCAATTCCATCTCCTGGAAGGGCTACAATCTTATGGCTCATGAGTGAATACCTTCTTTCTCATGAGTATTTGCAACATATTTGGCATGTGCTTCAACATATGATTTACAAGAAGCTAATAAGATATCGTGGTCAATACCAACACCAGTAACAATTTGATCATCTATCTTAATTTGTACATGTACTTCTGCTTGAGCGTCTGTACCTTCAGTTACGGAATCAATGCGATACTCAATAAGTTCTGTCTTACGATCAAAAATACGATCAACAGCGTTGTATACGGAAACAATTGATCCTGTACCAATACTTGAATCTTGATAGGTATTACCATCTTTATCTTTAATGACAACAACAGCGCTTTGTAGTCCATTGGATACAAATTGTAACTGTAAAGTTTCTACTTTATATATAGCATTTTGTTCATGCTCTGTGCCTTGAACCAGTGCATGAATATCACGATCTGTGACTGATTTTTTCTTATCTGCAATTGTTTTAAATTGTTTAAATAAAGCTTTTTGATCTTCTGGCTCTACATCGTAACCTAAAGCTGTTAGTTTTTCTGCAAAGGCATGTTTGCCTGATAGTTTACCAAGAGGTAGTTCAGTTGTTTTTACACCAACTAGTTGTGGCGTCATAATTTCATATGTTTCTGGATTTTTCAGGACGCCATCTTGGTGAATACCAGATTCATGACTGAATGCATTTTGTCCAACAATGGCCTTATTTCTAGGGACTCGAATACCCGCAAATCTTGCAATTAAATCTGAAGTTTGTTTGGTTTCTTCTAGGTTGATTTTTGTCTGATTATTGTAATGATCTTGTCGAACGTAAAGGCCGAGAGCAACTTCCTCGAGAGCTGTATTACCTGCACGTTCCCCAATACCATTTAATGTACCCTCGATGCGTTTCGCACCATTTTCAATTGCTGCCATACTATTGGCTACAGCAAGTCCAAGGTCATCATGACAATGCGCACTATAAATTACTTCATGATCCGTTGTTATTGATTCTTGCAGTGTTTTGAAAATTTGGCCATATTCTTTAGGATAACTGAATCCTACAGTATCAGGTATATTGATAACACTGGCTCCGGCATCTACAGCTGTTTGAACACATTCGATTAAAAAGGATGGTTCTGTTCTTGTAGCATCTTCAGGTGAAAATTGAACGACATCAAAGTATTGTTTCGCATAAGATACGTGCTCTTTGATTGAAGCTAATACTTCTTCTTTAGACATCATTAATTTTGAATCTCGGTGTATAGGACTAGTTGCTATAAAAACGTGAATTCTCGGTTTTGCAGCTTCTTTTGTAGCTTCATATACAGCATCTATATCTTTCTTTACACAACGTGCTAATCCACAAACTGCAGTTGTAGTTAGTGCTTTAGATATTGCTTCAACAGATTTGAAACTACCAGTACTTGATGCAGGAAAACCAGCTTCTATGATATCGACGCCCCATTTTTCCAATTGTTTTGCTATCTTCAGTCTTTCATCGAATGAAAAGTTTACTCCAGGTGTTTGTTCACCGTCTCTAAGTGTTGTATCAAAAATTTGAATATGGCTACTCATTTTCAACATCTCCTATAACTAAATTTTAGACACAATTATTAAGTCGTAAGTATCAAAGAATCTCAAAGAGGGGACAAACTATTATGTGATTATTCCTAATGAGATTCTTCTTACTACGAGTTAACAAATTCAGTGTCTATTTATTTCTCAATACTTTTAGATTTAATGAATGGCATCATTTCACGAAGATCTCTACCAACTGCTTCGATTTGATGTCCATGTTGTTCTTCACGTAGTTTATGGAAGTCTTCAAAGTTATTTTCGTTATCTTTAATAAAGCGATCGCTGAAGTTTCCTTTTTGAATATCTTCTAGTACAGCTTTCATATTGTCTTTTACATCTGGCGTAATAACACGTGGACCAGAAACATAGTCGCCAAACTCTGCTGTATTTGAAATTGAATAACGCATGTTTTCCATTCCGCCTTCATACATTAAATCAACGATAAGTTTCATTTCATGTAACACTTCGAAGTAAGCAATTTCAGGTTGATAACCCGCTTCTACTAATGTTTCAAAACCAGATTGAATTAATTTAGTAGTACCACCACATAAAACTGCTTGTTCACCAAATAAATCAGTTTCAGTTTCTTCTTTAAATGAAGTTTCTAATACACCAGCACGTGTTGCGCCGATACCTTTTGCATAGCTTAATGCTAAATCAGAAGCTTCACCACTAGCATCTTGTTCAACGGCGAATAGGGCAGGGACTGCGCTACCTTCAGCGAATGTACGACGTACTAAATGTCCTGGTCCTTTTGGTGCAACTAAGAATACATCAACATCTTCTGGTGGTTGGATGACATCAAAATGAATATTAAATCCATGAGCGAATACTAATGCATTATTAGGTTCTAAATTAGGTGCAATTTCTTCTTTATATACTTGTCCTTGGATTTCATCTGGTAAAAGTACCATGATAACATCAGCTTGTTTTGCTGCTTCATTTACAGGATATACTTCGAAGCCGTCATCTTTTGCTTTATCAAAAGAACGTCCATGTCTGATACCGATAATTACGTCATAACCGTTGTCTTTTAAATTTTGAGCGTGGGCGTGTCCTTGAGATCCATAGCCTAAGACTGCTACTTTTTTACCTTGTAAAGCGTCTTTCGTTACTGATTGGTCATAATAAACTGTTGTCATAATAAAATCCTCCATGTTTTTTAATTTAGTTATTGTTGTTTTAAAACTATACTAAAGCTGCTGAACCGGTTCTTGAAACTTGTTCAATTTGATATGATGATAGATCATCTAATAAATTATCCATCGTATATTGTGGACCTGAAGCTTGAATATAGGTATACTCATCTTCATTTTTCAATATAGAGACTAGCGCATCATAAGGTTTGATTACTTTTTGTAAATCTTGTTGATTTATTGGTTTTTTTAATTTCACCAATACCAATTCTCTATTGTAAGTATTGGTTTCAGTAATATCTTCAACGTCTATGATGTTAATTTGCTTTTCCAGTTGTTGTAATAAATTACGTAATACGTCTGTATCTGGTACTTCTGCTACAAATGTTATATCAGATATGCCATCTTCTAATGTAGGTGTCGCAGAGAGAGTAACGATATTAAATTGTCTACGAACAAAAATACTCGTTAATCTATTTAATGTACCAGCCTTATCTCTTACCTTAGTTCTAAATGTCCTTCTCATAATAGTCCCTCCATCTCATGGTTGGCTTTACCACTTGGTACCATAGGAGTTACTGGTTCGATTGGTGAAATACGAACGTCGATTAGTGCTGGTCCATCATGTTGGAAAGCCGCATCAATTTGTTGTTCTAATTGTGCAGGATCATCAACGATATATCCTTTGACATTATATGCTTCAGCGATTTTTAAAAAGTCTGGTTGACCATTAAATACTGAATGTGAGAAACGCTTGTTGAAAAACTTATCTTGCCATTGTTTAACCATACCTAACGTACCGTTATTAACAATTACAATTTTTATATCAAGATTGTATTCTTCTAAAATAGCCATTTCTTGGTTGGTCATTTGGAAACCACCATCGCCTACAAAGCTAACAATTGTTTTATCAGGTTCTGCAAGTTTTGCTCCAATAGCAGCAGGGATACCAAATCCCATTGTTCCTAAACCACCACTTGTTACAAGTTGTCCGTGGTCTTTGAATGGATAGTACTGAGCAACCCACATTTGATGTTGTCCCACATCAGTTGTTACAATCGCATCTCCATTTGTGATTTCGCCTATATACTCAATTGTGCGTTGTGGTTTGGAGAAAACACCTTGCTCATCTTCTTGATAGGCAAAGGGTTGATTCACTTTGTTTTCTTTACAAGTTTCTAACCATGCTTCGTGTTTAATTGAATAGCTATCAAAATTTAATAATGCCTCTAATGTAGCTTTACAATCTGCTACAATGCCCAAATCTACTTTGATTATTTTATTAATTTCTGATGGATCGATATCTATATGAACAATTTTGGCGTTTGGAGCAAATTCATCTGGATTACTAGCTAAACGATCATCAAAGCGACTACCAAAGTTGATGAGTAAATCACATTCAGTTAATGCCATATTACTTGCGTATGATCCATGCATACCGGCCATACCCATGAAATAGGGGTTTTCATATGGTATTGCACCAAGCCCAAGTAATGTACTAACTACTGGTAATTGATGTCTATTTATGAATTCAGTAAATACATCATTTGCTTTTGCATGGTTAATACCTGCACCAGAGAGAACAACGGGTTTTTTAGAACTTTTCAAATAGTCACGAAGCTTTTGTATGTCTTCCTTGGCTGGTTGATTTGGTACTGTGTAACCTGGTAATTCTATTTCGTTTGTGATTTGAGCATTAGTTGATAAAATTCCCATATCTTTAGGAAAATCGATAACCACAGGGCCTTTTCGACCACTATTAGCGATATAAAATGCTTCGTGGATTATTTTAGGAATATCATTAACATTTTTTACTTGGTAGTTATGTTTTGTTATTGGTGTTGTCATAGAAAGTAAATCTGCTTCTTGGAAGGCATCTTTACCTATGCCTGGTGTTGCTACTTGTCCAGTGATGACTACCAAAGGTAATGAATCACTATAAGCATCAGCGATACCAGTGATGGCATTGGTTGCTCCTGGACCACTTGTTACAACAACTACACCAGTATTGCCTGATACACGTGCGTAACCTTCTGCTGCATGAGTAGCACCTTGTTCATGTCTTGCAAGAATATGCTTGATTTTACCTTCATAAAAAGTGTCATAAAGCGGAAGGACCGCGCCACCAGGATAACCAAATATAAAATCTACTTTTTCATTTACAAGAGATTCAACGAGCAATTCTGAACCAGATTTCATTTCATCTATTGTTTCTTGCTCTAATTCAACTTCAGGTTCAACAGTTTCAGCGGCCTCTAAATAATTTAAATTTTCTGACATTTCTTGTTCAAGCGTTTCAGTTTGTCTAGACATAGTGCTCACTCCTTAAATTAGATTTTCTGGTACTTGCATGATGCCACCTGTATTAGCGCTTGTTACTAAAGCAGTGTAACGTGCAAGATAACCTGTTTTTACTTTTGCTTTAAATGGTTTTAAATCTTGTTTTCTAGCTTCTAATGTTTCAGTTGATACTTCAACGTCTAAGTTTCTATTTGTTAAATCAATTGTAATTTCATCACCATCTTTGATGAGTGCAATTGGGCCACCTGAAGCTGCTTCTGGAGATACATGACCTACTGCGATACCACGTGTTGCACCTGAGAAACGGCCATCTGTTATTAAAGCTACATCCTTACCTAATCCTCTACCTACAATTGAGGAAGTAGGGGCTAACATTTCTGGCATTCCAGGACCGCCTTTAGGACCTTCGTATCTAATAACGACTACATGACCTTCACGAACAATATGATTATCAATTGCTTCAACTGCTTCATCGTGTGAATTAAAACAAATCGCTTTACCTTTAAATACTTTGATAGATGGGTCAACGCCACCAACTTTTATAACTGCACCTTTTGGCGCTATGTTACCGTATAAAATGGATAAGCCACCTTGTTTATCATAAGGGTTATCAAGATGCCTAATGACATCACTGTTTAAGATTGCCTTGTCTTCATTATTTTCTCGTAATGTTTTGCCTGTAGCTGTTATTCTGTCTGGATGAAGTGTACCTTCTTTTTTGAACAATTCATTGATGATTGCCGGAACACCACCAGCTTCGTGTACATCATGCATTGAATATGAAGAGCTAGGTGCAATTTTTGAAAGATAAGGTGTCTTCTTGGCAATTTCATTGATTCGTGTTAAATCGTAGTCAATACCCGCTTCGTTAGCGATAGCAAGCGTGTGTAATACAGTGTTTGTTGAGCCACCCATAGCCATGTCTAATGCAAATGCGTCATCAATTGCTTCTCGTGTTACGATATCTTTTGGTTTTAAATCGTTTTTGATGTTATCTACTAATTTAAATGCTGCTTCTCTAATCATTTCTCTACGTTGGTCACTCACTGCTAATGCTGTACCATTGTATGGAAGGGAAAGGCCTAATACTTCCATTAAACAGTTCATTGAATTGGCTGTGAACATTCCAGAACATGAACCACAAGTAGGACACGCATTTTGTTCCATATCTAAGAATGCTTCTTTTGAAATTGCACCGTCTTTAAATGCGCCTACTGCTTCAAACATAGATGATAAAGTTAAGGCTTTTCCTTCAGAAGATAATCCTGCTTTCATAGGTCCACCTGAGCAAAAAATTGCTGGGACGTTTGTTCTTACTGCTGCTAATAACATACCAGGTGTTATTTTGTCGCAGTTTGGAATGTAAAATACACCATCAAACCAGTGTGCATTAATTACAGTTTCTGCAGCGTCTGCGATGATTTCTCTAGAGGGTAGGGAATATCTCATTCCAATATGGCCCATTGCGATACCATCATCTACGCCGATTGTGTCAAATTCAAAGGGAATTGCGCCTGCTTCACGAATTGCTTCTTTGGCAATATCTGCTAATTCTCTTAGATGTACATGTCCTGGGACAATATCGATATACGAATTACAAATTGCCACGAAGGGCTTGTTCATATCTGTTGGTTTTTCTAATGCACCAGTAGCATGCAAAAGACTTCTTGCTGGAGCTTGCTGATCTCCTTTTTTGATCATATCGCTTCTCATATCTAATTCCCCCATAAAATTGAAAATAAAAAAGCGTCCCAATAAATAATTGGGACGCTTTTAAGTCCCATTCAACTAGAATAAGGACTTAAACGTTTAGTAGTTTCTTTACTAAAGTTCCAGTCCTATGAGCATAATAAAATGACTAAAATATTTGAAGTTGTTGGTTGATATTGCATTGTATGTTTGGTCATTTTATTATACTCCTCTCGATAGAATGGTTTATTTTTTTGATTTGTTTGAAATGTCTAAAAATTTGATAAATTAAATTTACTACATCATATCGGCGATGTCAACAACTTTTTGCAATTTTCTATCAATTCAAACTATTCTAATTTAGTAAGAACTTGTTTCACTTTGAAGTAATATTGGAAAAAATTTGTTAAACTATAATAGTTAATTTTATGTAGATAAAAAGTTATAAGAATATATAGACGCAAAATTTTTGCTTGAGCTTTGCAAACTTTATTGTACAACAGTGACGGCTAATGAAAAAGCGCACTAAACCAAATAAATTTGGAAGTGTGTAGAGGAGCGCCTTAGCTTAAAGCCAATGCATAAGCGACACTAATCCAAATAAATTTGGAAGTGTCGCTAAAAAAAGGAGAGGACAATGATAAAAATTAATAATATCAATGACATGTCACATTTTGGTGAGGTGTTAACAAAATATCTAACTGCCGGTGATTTAATTTTACTAAATGGAGACTTAGGGGCTGGAAAGACAACTTTAAGCCAATTTATCGGAAAATCTTTAGGTGTAAAGCGGAATATCAATTCTCCAACATTTAATATTATAAAGTCGTATCAAGGTACAGATTTAAAATTACATCATATGGATTGTTATAGATTAGAAGACTCAGCAGAAGATTTAGGGTTTGAAGAATATTTTGAAGATGACGCCGTAATTTTGATTGAATGGAGTCAATTTATAGCAGAATTTTTACCTAATCATTATTTATCTATTAATATTAAAACGGAAAATACAACTGAGCGCACGATAACTATAGATGCTCAAGGAGAGCATTATCTTAGAATTAAGGAGGATGTTGAACGTGAACTATCTGCTAATTGATACATCCAATCAGCCATTATCCGTTGCTATAACACAAGATGATAAAGTGTTAAACGAGATAAATACTAACGAAAAAACGAACCATTCGGTACAATTGATGCCAGCTATTTCCAAAGTGATTACTGATAGTCAATTAACGAAGGAAGATATAGATGCCATTGTTGTCGCAGAAGGACCAGGTTCGTATACTGGTCTGAGAATTGGAGTCACTGTAGCGAAAACATTAGCCTATGCTTTAAATGCTGAACTATATGGTGTATCTTCACTGAAAGCACTTGCCGCAACAGCAACTGAAGAAACAGGTTTAATTGTACCTATATTTGATGCGCGACGTGAAGCTGTTTATACAGGTGTTTATAAAAATGAAAACGGTCAACTAAAGCAAATTATAGAAGATCAATATATTACAATTAAGAGCCTGCTAGATTTATTACACGAATTAGATGAACCATATAAATTTATTGGGACAGATAGTGAAAAGTTAAAGTCGTTATTAGATAATCCTTGTATTCCAAATTTACCACAAGCCAAGTATATGCAATCACTCATAGATCAACCAACTGACGTACATCAATTTACACCAAACTATATTAAAGTATCTGAGGCTGAAAGAAATTGGTTAAACCAACAGAACAAGAGTTAAATATTCGGTTAATGGATTTTGGGGATGTCCCTCAAGTATTTGATATTGAAAGAAATAGTTTTAATGATAGTAGTTGGTCAATTGATGCATTTTATCATGAAGTAGAAAAAAATGAATTTGCACATTATTTTATTATAGAATTTAATGAAAAAATAATTGGCTATATAGGTGTTTGGATTGTGATAGACCAAGCACAAGTAACTACGGTTGCTATTGATGAATCATATAGAGGCTATGGGCTTGGGCAATTATTACTCAAATATGCAATGAGTTATGTCCAAACTAAATGTGAAGTAATGAGTTTAGAAGTGCGTGTGGATAATGAGATTGCGCAACATGTTTATACAAATTTAGGCTTTCAATATGGTGGTAAGCGAAAAAATTATTATGGTGAAGGTGAGGATGCAATAGTTATGTGGGTGAATTTAAATGAATGAAACAACAATAATATTAGCAATTGAATCCAGTTGTGATGAAACAAGTGTCAGTGTTATTAAAAATGGAACAGATATACTAAGTAATATCGTTCTAAGTCAGATTGAAAGCCATAAAAGGTTTGGTGGCGTCGTACCAGAAGTAGCGAGTAGACATCATGTTGAAGGTATCACAACTACTATTGATGAAGCATTGAATACTGCTGATGTAACAATGATGCAGGTTGATGCAGTAGCAGTCACGCAAGGTCCTGGCTTAATAGGGGCTTTGCTAGTCGGTATAAATGCTGCGAAAGCATTAGCATTTGCATATGACAAACCGTTAATTCCAGTACATCATATAGCTGGTCATATATATGCGAATCATTTAGAAAAGCCACTCCAGTTTCCAGTCATGTCATTAATCGTTTCAGGTGGACATACAGAATTAATTTATATGAAGGATCATTTGAACTTTGAGGTTATTGGTGAAACTAGGGATGATGCTGTAGGTGAAGCATATGATAAGGTAGCTAGAACCATTGGACTTAGTTATCCAGGTGGACCACAAGTTGATAAATTAGCAGCTCAGGGTCAAGATAGTTATGATTTTCCAAGGGTATGGTTAGACAAAGATAGTTATGATTTTAGTTTTAGTGGATTAAAAAGTGCGGTAATAAACAAACTTCATAACATTCGACAAAAAGGTGAGGAAATTAACAAAGCGGATGTCGCGACAAGTTTCCAAAATAGTGTTGTTGAAGTATTAGTTGGCAAATCTATATCAGCATGTGAAGCTTATAGTGTAAACCAACTTATAGTTGCAGGTGGTGTAGCGAGTAATAAAGGTTTAAGGTCTGCCTTATCAGAAGCCTGTGAAAGTCACAATATTACACTCTCAATACCAAGCCCTAAACTATGTACAGATAATGCTGCTATGATTGGTGCAGCTGCACACTATTTATATAATGCAGATATTACAGCAGATATGACATTGAATGGCGTTAATAGTTTAGATATTGAAGCATTTACAGTTAAATAATTAGTAGAAATAACTATGTTAATATAGGTAGTTACTTTCAAAAAAGTCCTGGATATAAATGAATGTCTTGGACTTTTTTTGTTTATCAGACGTATGTATGTTGGATAAATTGACTATTGTTCTTTAAGTTTTTAACTATTTAAGGTTGTAGTGAAAAAATTAAAAATTCTCCACTTTATAACAACAGAATATGGGTATAAGTAATTTATAGACATTTAAATAATTGATTTAATACGTGTTGATGTTTAACACCACAAGGAGGAAGTTAATTATGAAAGCAGTTCAATATTTTAATTTTCAAAATAGTTTGGCCGCATTAAATTTTTATGAAGAACATTTTGGTGCAACGGATATACAACGTGTAGGTGGGGACCATGAAATGTTCGCAAATATGCCAGAAGAATATCAAGTGGACGCAGATTTTACAATGAACGCCTCATTTAATATACTCGGTGAAACATTCTATTGTAGTGACACGTGGAAGAATAAGAAAATAGATAATAGCGGTGCGATTGTTACCTTCACATTTGATGGTTCGAATGAAGCGGAAAAAGATAAGGCAAAAGCATTTTTTGATAAAGCAGTAGCAGCGGGCTGTGAAGTGACGATGCCATTAGGTAAAACAGAATGGTCAGATTTTTATGGTATGTTTAATGATCCATTTGGTGTTACGTGGATGGTTAATGCTGAATAAAGCATGAATTTAAGGTCGGATTTTATTGAAAATATGTTTGATTTATACAAATAGAGAGGATGGATTATATATCCATCCTCTCTATTTGTAGTTATAAGCAATAATAAATGAAGCGAAAAAACAATTTTTGATTAGGTATTACGGTTTGCTGATGACTTTGCACGATTATAAATTTTCTTCGGAAATGACATAATTCTAAGTAATTCTATCGCATTTCGGGTATCTGCTTTACCTTGCTTAATCTTAAAGTCAAATGAAATGTTATCCTCAGTTATAGACTCATTAAAATGATAATTTGAATACACATTGCCTAGTAAAGAAGAGAGTTCAATGTCATGCGTAGCGGCAATGACAGTATAGCCTTCAAGTTGATCCAGATAACTTAGGACAGACTCTGATGCAGCAATACGCTCTGTGGTATTTGTACCTTTAAAAATTTCATCAATAAAGCAATAAACTTTGTTAGTTGTTGTGATATCAAATAGACGCTTAATAGATTTGATTTCAGTCATGAAATAACTATCACCTGTTAAGATATCATCTTGGTTGACCATTGAGGTATAAACCATACCAGGCTTATACTCAAATTCTTTAGCTGTAGCAGTGTTAATGGTTTGTGATAATACGATGTTGAGCGCAACAGCTTTCATAAATGTGGACTTACCTGATGCGTTTGAACCAGTTAGTAAAATATGATTGTCTATCGCCAAATCGTTTGGAACTGCGCCATTAATCAATGGGTGTGTTAATTGTTTAAAATGAATAACATCTTTTTCTGTAACTTGAGGAACTGTATAATGATCTAAAGTTTCTCTCCACAAAGCTACAGCGTAATGATTATCAATATTAGCAATGTATTCATAGCACGCCATTACTTCATCTTCATACTTTTTAAAACTGTTTTGAATTAAATGAAATAGATGATAATCCATCATAAAGATTAATTTGAATAATAATGAAAACACAGATGTTTCATCGTTTGAGTTCACACGACCTAGCAAGCCACTAAATTTGCGGGCAGTAACAAAATGTTTAAAATCAACATCTAGATTAGGTGCAAGTTCGAGTTGTTGGATGGCATACGCTTTTTTGATAACGGTTGACGTGTAGAACATTGAATTTAAATCTTGTTCATAGGTCTTTTTTAAAAATCCACTTAACATCATATTAAAAATTGCAGAAACAATAGTTAAACTTATGCCAATGCTAGATGTGAAAATGGCTAGAATTATAAAAATTAATGGTAAGTATGTACAAAGCATAAAAAAATTATTGCGTTTAATCGATGAGATTTGATCTGGAAAAGTAGGATAGATTGCTTTTCCAATTTGCGCTAAATATAATGATATTTTATTTCTAAAATCTATATTAGTTGTAATATCCGAAAGAAGTTTAGCGTCTGTTACTTGGAACATATTTTTTAAAGTTGCAAAAAGCCTCATTTCGCCAATAGCTGTAAAGTTGAAATTCATATTATGAAATACGCTATCGAGATTTAAATCTGACCACGTTTTTTCATCTATCAAGGTTGCGCTGTTAAATTTATGTTTATATGTATCAAATTGGTAACTATAAGTATGATTCGGTCTAATGAAGTTCTCTAATGGACGTTTATTCTCCCATAACGGTTTGATATCGTGCATAAGTTTTTTGTTGGCAACAATGGGCGAGATAATCATTAATGCAGTACCCAATAAAAGAAAAGCTATAAAGAACCAAAAAATTGCTGGCATAGTGTATTACTCCCTTTATTAATGTGTAAGTGGCTATGTGACAATTATGACATTATCGCCAAAATTTAACAAACAGAGATAACGCCTTATTTAAGAAAGAATAAATTAATGTCAATAGAGAACATGCGTACTTATCAACAAATAGTGTACAAGTTGTGGATAAGTTTGGGTAAAGTGTGTGGATATAAACCATTATCTGAATTTTATACGCAAAAAAAGATTACTTTTTACTTGTGGATAACTAGGATAACTTTGTGGATAGCCTTTGTTGTAGGGTGGAGGTTGTGAATATTTATTGTGTATTTCAGGAAAAGAAAAAAAGCTAAAGTAGAAAAGTCTACTTTAGCTCTTGAATTGAATTAGTGTTTATATTAATTTTTCTTGTAATTCTGCCCATTCAGCCATGACTTGTTCTAGTTTTTGTTCGATTTCTGATTTTGAAACCGCTAAGGAGTTTGCTTTTTCAGGATCTGAGTATATATCTGGCAAAGTAAGCTGATGATTAATATCATTTATTTCTTCTTCGAAGGTTTCAATATTCAGTTCACATGTTTCAATTTGACGTTCTATTTGACGTTGCTCACGCTTTTGTTGCTTTTGATCAATATACGAGTCGTTTTGTTTAATAACTGTATCATTTAC
>ERZ794969.78-NODE-78-length-13443-cov-21.716687_pt1 | contig 13443 bp, 17 predicted proteins | sample MGYA00375746_ERZ794969 | MGnify/ENA primary metagenome ERZ794969 (study PRJEB30138, sample SAMN05968718) | food fermentation metagenome | isolation source: fermented_meat | host: inoculated_fermented_meat_time_7_first_replicate;inoculat... | place: Italy | collected...
TAGGGGCATATATATTGATGATTGTAATATCCTCTTCTTGAATGGATCCTTTAACTATTCAATGCTATCCTTCTTTGTCTTTCTTGATGGCCTTGATTTTAAAGTCTCTTTTGTCTGATATGAGTACTGCAACTCCTGCTTTCCTGTCTTGTCCGTTGGCATGAAATCTCTTTTCCCACCCCTCACTTTCAATCTGGAAGTGTCCTTTGCCCCAAGGTGAGTGTATGGTAGGCAGCAGATTGAAGGATTTTGCTTTTTTATCCCAATCTGCCACTCTGTGTCTTTTGATTGGAGCATTCAGTCCATTGACATTTCAGGTGATTATTGATAGATATGTATTTATTTCCATTTTAAGCCTTATTTTCCAGTTGATTCTATGTTTCTCTTTTCTTCCTTTCCTTGTTTGGTTGGGTGATTTCCATTTATTTTATGCTTGAGTATTTTCTTTTCAGTTTTTGTGAATGTAGTGTTCGGTTTTGATTTGTGGTTGCCCTGTTTCTTTAAGTATGTTAACCCCTTCCTATATCTGCTTACTTTAGCCTGATAGTCATATAGGCTAAACACATCATTAAAAAATTAAAAAAGAATCTATTTCTTCTTACTTCCCTTTCCCACAGTGTTTGATTTGGATGCCTTTTCTTTTTTTAACATCTTCATGTTTAGGTCTGTATGCTGACTTATTTAAGTGATGGCTTTCCAATTGTGGTTTCCTCCATCCTATATCTTCCTTTTTTTTTAATTACAGAAGCCCTTTAAGTATTTCTTTTAGAATGGGTTTCGTGTTGCTGTACTCTTTCAGCTTTTGATTGTTGGAGAAATTCTTTATTTCTCCATCTATTTTAAATGATTTTCTTGCTGGATAGAATATTCTAGTTTGCAGATTTTTTTCCTTTCAGTGGTTTAATTATATCTTGCCACTCCCTCCTGGCCTTTAGTGTACCTGTAGCGATATCAGCTGATTGCCTTATTTGGGTTCCCTTGTAATTAACGCTTTGCTTTTCTCTTGCTGCCTTTGGAATCTTCGCTTTATCTTTAAATTTTTGCCATTTTTATTATAATATGTCTTGGTGTGGGCCTGTTTGGGTTCCACTTGTTTGGGGCCCTCTGTGTTTCCTATATCTTGTTATCAGTATCCATTAGATTTGGAAAATTTTCAGCCAGGATTTCTTCAAATGTATTTTCAGTCTGCTTTTCTTTTTCTTCTCCTTCTAGAATCCGTATTATGCATAAATTTGCCTGCTTTATATTATCCCATAGGTCTCATATTTCTTTCATTTTTTTCCATTTGGTTTTCTGTCTGCTGTCCTGATTGGGTGATTTCCATTATTCTCTGTTCCACATCACTAATTCTTTCCTCTGCATTATTCATTCAGGTCTTTATTGCCTTTCCTTCAGTTTGTATCTCTGCAAATGAATTTTCTAGTTTTCTTGGCTCCTCCTTATATGTTCTCATTCCTTTCTAAGGGAATCTGCATTCCTGTTCCTATCCTCTCTTAATTCCTTCCGTATTTTCACTATGTCTCTTTTGAACTCCAAGTCTGTCAGACTGCAGAGGTCTGTTTCCTTGTTGACTGCTTTGGGTGAATTCTCCTGTTGTTTTAACTGGGAATTCATTTCTGAGGTTCTTCATCTTGCTTGTGTTTTTCTTTTTGTGTGAATTTGGGGAAGCCAAACTGTATTTTTGTAAGTCTGTGTCTATGCAAGAATACCCCTTTGTATCTTTTTTGGGGGGTTACTCTTTATTATTGGTGTGGGGGTTTGGATCTTTGCTGTCTCTTTCTTCTGCATGAGAAGTCTGTTATCCCCATGATGCTCAGTATGTTTTCAGGGAGAAGAGGGCAATGAGTAGGGCCAGCATTCAGGGCCTGGTCATTGGGCTCTCAACAGAAGCAAAGACCTGCAGGAAGGCGGCACAGGTTACTCCTATTTACAGGGCCCTGGGAAGCAGTAATGAGCTCAAAAGTACCTTCAAGGTGGCCAGAGAATTTGGCTGTAGCTGCAGCAGGGTGTGTGAGTTCCCAGGGATGTGAGAACATCAACAGCTTGTGTTTGATTGCAGTGTCCTCCTCTGAGATGATTGGAATGGCAGGTGGTGCCTGTTCAGGGATCCCTAGTGGGAGTGGGCCATGACCATCTAGCTTCAGTGGTAACTGTGTTGGTTTGCATCCACCACCTGTAGACCATGCATGAGGTGATCTGTCTGTCTTAGCCCACATAGGAGGTGCTGCTCAGGCTGCTCCGAGTTGCAGGATCCTGGGAAGTGCCAGAGATCTGGCCTATGGGTACTGCCCTGAACATTCAGTAGTGGCAGCAGCAGGGCCAGTGTGTTCCCAAGGGTGCAAGAGAACCAAGAGTTGATTCGGTCACAATGCCTTCCTCTGTGATGCCCTTGAGGTGAATGGGGCTGCAGTAGGTGCCTGTTCCCCAACCCCTAATGGTGTCAGCTCACTGCCACCGCTGGAGCTAGAGATAACTTTGGTGGTTTGCCCCATCACCTGTAAAATCATGCAAGAAGCACCTGGTCCTGCTTAGCCCTGACAGGATGTGGGAACAAGGTGCTCTTAGTTGCAGGTTCCTAGGAAGGGACAGTGATCAAGCATATGGGCACCTCTTGGAATGTTTGGCAGTGGTGGCTGCAGGGTGAGTGTGCCCCCAGAGGAGTGAGAGCACCATCAGGTGAGGTTCCATTGTAGTGTCCTTTTCTGTGATACCCTCTGAAATGGTTGGGTCTGCAAGTAATTTTTGTTCAGATATCCCCAGCTGTGGTAGGCCACACCACCTCTGGAGTCAGGGATAATTGCAGTGGTTTGCTCCTGCCACCCACAGGTCTGGTCCACCATGGGCTAGCAAGCAGCTTCTCACTGCTCCAGAGCCTAAGTCTCAGTGCCCAGCAACCCCCCCGTGAATCTCAGGCTGTGGTGTCTGTGCCAGCAGTTCAGATGATCTGTGCTTCTCTCACTCTGCTTTTCAGTTCTCAGGCCTGCTGCTGTGCTTTCTTCAGTATGTTGGAGATCCCTCTGACTCAGCTGATCTTTCTGTTTGTTAGGTTGCTTCTCAGGGTGTGGGTTCCCTTTCTCCTTCACAGCTCCCTCTCAGGAAAGCGAGTCCTGTCCTGATTCCTTTTCTCTCTCTTTTTTTCTTTTGTTCTACCTGGTTATGTCAGGAGTTTCTTGCCCTTTTTGGAGGTTTAAGATTTTCTGCCAGCATTCAGTTGATGTCCTGTGTGAATCCTTTTAGATGGAGATGTGTTTTTTTTTTTTTTGATGTGTTTGTGGGAGAGGGTGAGCATGTCCTCTTACCCTTGTGCCATCTTGCCTCTACCCCTAGGCCCCTATTAACTTTGTCTTTACCTCCATTGGGCAGGTGGGTAACTGACCAAGGCCCCACTTTGGGGGCTGAAGTCCCTGAGGAGCTGGACTCACTAGAGCTGGAGTAAGCAGACCCTGTTCCCCCTTCATCCACTGCAAGTTCTGAATCTGGAACTCATCCTCCACTTCAAATTCCATGAACCTTGGGGGTGTTGAGGGACAGGCCTCAGTGAGAAAAAGGCCTGGGCTCTGGAGCCCACTGAGGGCAGCAGGACTGAGGGGATGAGGAGAGGGTGTCCTTGGGGCTGTCAGGGCCTGTGAGGTGCTATTCCAGCAGGGAGCCACTCTAGGGCAAGTACATGATCTGGGCCACCTCCTGCTTTACCAGCCCTGGAGGGCATGGCCCAGCAGAGACCCAGGTTGCTTAATTGAACCAGGACTACTGGACATATGGTGGCCCATGGGGGCCCCTGCTCATGCCCCCCCATCCTTGTGTGTCCCACAGGAATGGTGATGGCCAGCAGCCTTGTCAGGCAGGTATCCCCACAGTAGCCTTGCCCAAATCTAGGTCCTGGGTCTGGAAGTGAGAGTTCTGGAACACACACCTGACACAGGGCTCAGGAGAGGCTGGAGATGGGATGCTAAACTTAGCAGACAGGCCTCACGTTCCTCTGAGAGGTGCTTATTTGTTTGGTTTTGGTTTTGAAACTAGGGGATTCCCATGCAGAAAACCCAGGGAAGGCCAGTCCACTGCTGATGAGGAGAGGGGTTCCAAGTGTTAGATCAGTGATCACTGGCCACCCAGCACACAGCTTGGGGTGGAGTGCATTTCCCTGCACAGTCCCTGTGCCCAGAGTGGACCCTTCCTGGGCTCCTAGGGTTCCCAAGACCATCCTGAGGCCTTATGTCAGGACAGGGACAGGTCAGCCTCATGTGGGGGCAGTGCTCCTGGTGGAAGAAGGACAGAATAGCCAAGGTCTCCAGGTGAGGGGAGTAAGGCCTCTGGGATGCAGGGAACAGTATGTGTTGGGTGCCAGCCTCCTCTGTTCTCTCTGCTGGTCACCATCACAGTCATATCCTGCCCTGCGGTCTGGCCCTCACCCACCCCCTCGTCCACCATGTACCCCACAGCCCGGGATGCTGACTCACTTTGCCACCATCTCATAGAAGTTCATCCTGTCAAAGCTGCTTGTGTGCTGCCATTCCTGCATGGCCCAACACTGTCCCTTCTCCAATGTCATGGTTGGTTTCAGTGGGCCAGAGAGTGAAGCACTGGGCTGCAAGCCCTCAGGGTCAGTCTCCTCTTACAGCCCCACCTCCAGCTGCCTGAGCACCTCCATTCCTTCTCCTCCATGTTTCCCACCACAGCCTGACTGAGGGTCAGTAGTGTGAGGGGTGGGTGTCTGTAGAGCAAGACAGGCCTTCCTGGTTGCTGTTGCCACCACCTCACACTCCCCAGAGGATGAGCATCCACTCCCAGGCCATAGCTGGAATGCTGTGCCTTGGGGAACTCTTTCCTCTCCAGGACTGCAGTTTCATATAAAATTCAGCATCATCAATGAGGGAGGGCATGTGCCAGGATAGCTGCTAACAGGTCAGATAAGCCCAAGGACTCTTCTGCCTGGTCCTCTCAACTAGGTGTCATTGTGCCCCTTTTATGAAGGACCTTAAGTCTAGGAGGGAGATTCCTTCCAGGCTCACAGCTCTAGTAGGAAAGAACCTTGCCTTAAGAGAGCACTACCACCTCCTTGTTGTAACTGGAAGTCTCCAGAACAACAAGGACCACATATGCATAAAACTCTCTCCTGAGCCTGCCTGTCCTATGCCTCCTCTGAAGTGATAGTCCCTGGCCACCATACACCCAACTTCTTGTTGAAAGGATGCAGCAGCACAGAAGATGGTGCCATTCACCTCTTGGCTCCTGACATTACAGAAGGACCCTCTCTGACTGCTAGTCTGTGTTAAATTTACCATGGAAACACAGAAGGTAATGTGGCTGGACCCACGGGGTGGGGGTCAGCTGAGAGAAGACACTGAAAGGATGTCATGGACTGGACATGTGACACATGTGAGTGACAACATGCCTCTTCATGGCATGGACATCACCCTCAACCTTCCTTCTGTCTAGGCTGAAGGATTCCTAGAAAGCTAGCCAGTGAGTCCATGGCCAGTTCCTCTTTAGTGAAGGCTCCAGGTGAGCTCATGAGCTCTCCAGAATGCACTCAAATGAGGAAGCAAGAGAAAAGTTCTGCATTAGGGCTCTGGGGCAGGTGCTTCTGGGCCAGAGATTTTAGGCACTGCCAGCCTTGGGAGTTCTCAGCTCTTGCTGTTCAAAGAGTCATCCTGAGGGACCCCATTCTTGGAGGAGGATAGGCTGTCTGCCCTGGATGCACCATGTGGCCATGGGCCAGAGCTCACTGGGGGCAGACTGGGGCCAGCTGGGCAGCTGATTGTGCAGCTTGAGGAGGAAGGCCTGTGACCCACTCTCCCTTGCAAGCCTGAGCTACTGCAACAGCCAGTGTGGCCACAACACTCTCCACTGCAGGGGTTGCTAGGAATAGGGTTACAGGACAAGCAACAAGCCCTCCCACTGAGGGCCCCAGGAGCTCCCTTTGGGGGTACCTGGGTAAGGCCAAAGATCTGAGTCTGGTGGGGCAATGCTGGCTTTCCTTCTGATCTGACTTAGACAGTGATTTTGCAAACCCCTGGGGCACTGAGGTCATGGTCAGTATTAGCCACCAGAGATGTCCTGGTGAAGGCTGGCAGGAATAAGGTGCTTCCAGGTGGGAGTAATGGGGTCATGGGTGGTGGCAGGTGCAGCTCCAAGGGTGGCTTCAATGGGGGGCCAGGAGTGGATGGAGAAAAGTGGAGTGCTCTGAAATGGGACAGGGAGGCATGAGGCTTAATGATGGCTGCTGTGCTGAGCATGCTGTGGAGATGCTCTTGAGACAAAGGAAAGTGGTGAATGGAGGAGAATGGGCAACTGGGAAGGGAGTTTCCTGGTGAATCAGACTGTACATCTCAACAGGCAAGGGCATTTGAACAGGGGAAACTGTGCAGTCTTGGAGGGTTTTTCATGTTCTCATCTCCAGTTGAGAATTATTCCACTGGTGAATTTGTTCCCATGCACCAAGTTCCCTGCCTCCTGTCTGCTGAGAAGAGGTTAGGCTCAGCAGCACTCACTCAGAGAGCCTCACTAAGGAACTCCATGACACTCAGCCCTCACAGACTGTCCCCAAGTCCTGGAGCTTGGAGCACATCTACTCTGAACAATGCTCCTCAGCAAGGTCATTAGCATATAGGGACCCTCTCCAAGCCAGTATCCACTCACTGTAAGTCCATTTTTGGACAGGCAGTGTATAAAGTCTTAGGGCCACACCTTCTGATAAGCAGTTCCTTTGCACTTGCCAATATAAATCTGCTCTTCCTTTCTTTCATGACCTCTCCTAACAAAACTGAAAGGCTGAGAAAGTCACTCTGCACACAGAACCTTGATACAATCGCATAACGCACCTGCCCATCATGCACCTGCCTCACAGAACCACCCATATTGGACTTTGAACAGGGGAGAGTTTCCACCATCCCATCCCCAGGACCCTGAGTCACTGCCATCATGCAGTTGTGTTCCTAGGAGAGGAGTCTAAGAATTAAGCATGTATCCCCTGGATTCTGTCATTTCACAGCCACTATTGGCTGCAGAGGATTAGCACAGGCTGAGGGAGTGTCATGTTGCATAGATCGTGGGAGTACAGGCTGCCTGAGGTCCTTCCCCTTCCAGATCCCAACAATGGAAGGTGAAGACAAACTGAGAAGCAGGCATGAGTCAGGTGCCATTGTGGTAAAGCTGTCTGTTCAGCAGAGGGAGGTACCCACCACTATGCACCTAATTAATCTCAACAGGGGAAAAGGAGGTTTCATGGTAGCACAGAAGATCGTCTTCCTCTTCTGGGCTACAACACATCCCCTCTTTAACAAGGAATCAGCCTTCATAGACATTCCATCGCAACCACCCCCCCTCCACACATGTGATCCCTGTCCATGAAATGGTGACGTGAAATAGGAACATACTCTTCATCTCAAAGTCAGGCCTGAGCATCTGCTGTGAGATACCAGACAGGATGAAGTAGGTCTGAAGAAATGTGTTTCCACGAAAGGGAAAAAAATACAGAACAACTCAGAAACAGGAGTCTTAGCTTGGTTGAAGTCACATGGTTGCCCCTCCCTTGTGGAATCCAAGGCAACAGTTCCCTGACCTGAGGAGTGAGCTCTGGGCTGGAAGGAGTGGAAGAGGCCTGGGCTGTGGCAGAGTAACTTTGGGCCCAGCTTAGAGAGGACCACTTCAAGGCACATGTGGCCACAGTCACCCACCCCATTGAATAGTTTTCTGACTGACCATCTCACCCCATGCTCCCATTAGATACAGTATGCACCCATTCACATCCCTTAGAAAGATCTAATGAGGCAAGCTTCAGATGCCTAAGGAACACAAGACAGGGCTAGGCTTTCCCCATGACCCTCCCTCTGCCAAGAGCAGATATCAAGCCACATTCCCTACACACACATTTCAAAGTGCCTTGTCTCCCTTCTAGAAAAAGCCAACCTTCCTGATGCAATCCTTCCTCCAAACCCAGAGCATGTCCTCTTTTTCCACCTCCAAGCATCTGTCCTCCCACGGGTAGGCTGAGGTTTCTACAGGCCCCTCTAGGCCCCCCAGTGTGAGGGGTCCCTGGGGTGCAGTTCTCTCTCCTTCCTGTCCTTCCATCCAACTATGTGTCCACAGTGAAGTATCACATGTGAACCCCAGGGATTTGAGGGATGGCAGGGTCTTTGGGAACCCATCCCAAGTCTATTGGCTTACCTCCTTGTGAAACCATTCACACAGGCTTGGGCCTAGACCACTGCTGCCTGGTAGCCTCAAAGCAAAAAGTCAAGACCAGGACCCAGAGAGTGACCTGCTTCAGCAGATGCTCAGGATTCAAGTAAAGGAGGCCAAGTTTGAGTCTCAACCTTCGAAGGGGGGACTCAAGTCATTCTGCAGTGGGGTAGGGGCTGAGGGAAGGTGGGCCTGGTTGGGTTTGGAGTGACACTCCGTGTTGGCCTCTGGCAGGTAGGCAAGAACCAGAAGTTTCTTCCACATTACACAGTGGCAGGATAGTTGGTGTATGCCTCTTTGGGCAATTTACAAATTGGTTTTCAAAGTCATAGCATGAGTTTTGACTTGATCTTCCCTTTCACTTTTTTATTCATCAGCATAGTTTTTTTTTTTTTTCACTTCTTTACCCTAAACCCGCTCTGCTTCTGTCCTGGCTCTTGACTTACTTCAAAACAGCCTAGGCTTTCTGAACAAAATTCACATTTTATCATCTGATAAACACATAAGTATTAATGGCCACATGGAACCTCTTAGTCATAAACTAAAATGAAGGCCTAAACAGTAGAAATTTGACAGAACACTGTAAACTAGGAAGAATGGGAAAAAATAATTATATATACATAATGAAGGCCTAAGAAATGGTAAGTCCCATGACTCATTGACACTCTCAGACCCGGACCTGCAGTCTCCACTTTATTGGACCTCCACTGGCAGCACAACAAAGCCCATGAAGTGGCTGACTTCCCAAGGACAAAGACTGCCCCAAGGAGAATGTTAAGTTTTATACCAGGATCTTAACTGCTGTCCCAAACGTATAGGACTTAGCACATGATCCCCTGCCTATAAATCCTGATTCTTTCCCAAGGCTGAGGGGTCCTGTGTTCCTTTTGCTCAGTGCTCCCAACCTCTCTGCTGGTTCATAAATCTTGCCTGATATGTCACTGCTCTGGTCAACTGTCTTTCTCCAGTTCTCTAACATTTTGGTGCCAAACCCTGGAGGGATACACACCCACCCCTTTCCAATGTCCAGGCTTCCACAAATGCTCCAAGACTTGGAGGGATAGCTGAAACACCAGCCAGGGCTACACTCTGGGGTGTTCTGCAGGTCCCTGTAGGTTCTAGGGGCAAGTAGCTTTAGTCTGAAAGAGTGGATGCCTCCTCTGTTTCTAAACTCTTTCCCTGCTTTCCATCTCCTAAGCCTGAGTCTTTCAGTGAACAGAGTGAGACTATTGGGACAATTGAAGATTTAGTCCAGGGCTACTCCACGGTGACCTCTGATTTCTCTGGCCCTCTCTCCCAGTTACTACTGCTCAGATGAGTGGAAGTGTCCTCTTCCTTGTGACTGTTGAGCACTGGGATCTCAAGTGCCTTCTGATGATTCCCATCACATGGCACCCCACACTGGCCTCCACTTCAAGGCCATTGGAAGTTGAGTAAATACTGGATTTCTCCTCCACCACTCTCTCCCCAAACCCGGTCTGATGTCATTGCCATTTTTCTTTTCCTTTTTCTTTTTTGCTTTTTAGGGTGACACCCATGGCATGTAGGAGGTTCCCAGGCTAGGGGTCTAATGCAGCTTTAGCTGCTGGCCTACACCACAGCCATAGCAACACAGGATCTAAGCCACATCTGCAACCTACACCACAGCTCATGGCAATGCCAGATCCTTAACTCACTGAACAAGTTCAGGGTTCAAACCTGTGCCCTCCTGGATGCTAGTGAGATTTGTTAGCTGCTGAGTCATGATGGAAACTCCCCTCATTGCCATTTTTTATTTCCTCTTTAAAATCTGGATGTTGAGTCAGCTGGGTTTCCATGTGGTCGCAGGGAACAGGTACTCCCCCTTCTCAGCAAAGACATTTCCTGATCAGGCACAATCATCGTTCAGATCATAGACTTCACAGGGAGAAGCCCTCTGACCATCTAGGTGGTCTATCTCGTTTAGATCTTAGGCCCTCTCAGGGGGATACCTCTCTGAGCACCTGTATGGGTTTTTAGACTCCTCTATTCCCAAATTAACACCACGGGGGCCTCCTCCTGTCAACCTCCACAAGATACAGCTTTAGGGTGATTTTGGACAATCTTTCATCTCTGAGACTCCACCAGATGTTAAGCACAAGTGTCTCATTTCCTTCTGTCACGTGGCTTGGCCCAAACATAAATTAGATAATGGGAGCCAATGGCCTGAGACTGGTCCATTCAATTTCAAAATCCCAGGAGATCTTGAGAATTTTTTTTCCAGCACAATGGGAAATGGTCAGATGTTCCCTACATTAAAGCTTTTATCTATTTTATGTGTGTGTGTGTGTGTGTGTGTCTTTTTAGGGCTGTGCTCATGGCACTTGGAGGTTCCCAGGCTACGGGTTGAACTGGAGGTGTGGCAGTTGGGCCATAGCCACAGCAATGCCAGATCTGAGCCATGTCTGCAACCTACAACACAGGTCATAGCAATGCCAGATCCTTAAGCCTCTGAGGAAGACCAGTGTTCAAACCTGTGTCCACATGGATCCTAGTCAGATTTGTTCCTTCTGAGCCAAGACAGGAATTCCAAGCTTTTATCTCTTTAAGATCTCAACCCTCTCTTTGCTCTGACTGTAGCTCATATCAGGTTCTTCTGTTAAATGAATGCCCTCCTCCCATTTCACCTCACCTGCAGGCAAAAACTAAACAGCCTCCCCCTTATGTTTCTTCAAACTCTGACTTTAATCCTAGTGATGCCTCAGCACCTCCTTCAATCCTGCACAACCATAAGCCTCCTCCTCCCCCTCCCACCAATTCCGTGCACCCAAGTACTACAGCCCCTACACCTTCTTCTCTCCCTCCCACCATTGTTCTTCCTCCTCTTCTTCCATGCCCCAAGAATCCTAATTCCCACTCCCAACATGCAGCCCCCTCCCATAACAACAACCCCTTTTATGACCCCCTTGACAAGATCTCGATCAGCAATCCCCCCTGAGGCCCCAAACCTTCCTTTAAGAGAGGTTGCTGGAGTTGAAGGAAGAGTCAGGGTTCATGTGCCTTTGTCTTTGGGAGACTTATCCCAAATAGGGAAAATGTTTAGGTTCCTTCACCTCAGACTCAACTACCTACACAAAAGAGCTCCAGTATCTTATTCACTCCTACGACTTCACTTGGAAAGACATTTGTGTTATCCTTAGCTGTTTTCTGTCCCCTGAAGAAAGGGAATGAATTTGTCTGGCAGCCCAAGCCCATGCAGACACCTTACATACCAAGATCCTGCTAACAGTCCTGTTGGAACTCTAGCTATCCCTTGTGTGGATCCTAATTGGAACTATCAGATAGACTCCCAGGACAGTGGCTCGAGAGGCCACCTTAACTCTTGCCTAATAGAAAGAATGAAGTCCTCATTAAAAATAGTTACTTAGGATAAAATTAGAGAAATAATACAGGAACCCCAAGAAAATCCAGCCATTTTTATGTCAAGGCTTATAGTATACTACCCTAAGTATCCTACCCTAAATCTAGAAAGTCAAGAGAGATAAATTCATTTGCATATGCATTTCATCTCCCAATCAGCACAAGATATTAAAAAAATATGTGGAAACTAGAGGACGGTCTTTTGTTCCCACCAAGGGATCTCATTAAAGCTGCCTTTAATGGTCTTTAATAATGCCGAGGAAGAACATAAGGCCCCTAAACTAAAGAGGTCCATGACTGAATATCAGCTTCTTGCTTCTGCCATATAGGGAAATCCTCAAAAACAAACCATGGACCCCCTGAGGCATACAAACTTACAGAACAACCTCCCCTCCCAGGGCCTATTTCAAAGGTGGCTTAGAGGGGCATTGGGCAAATAAATGCCATAACCCAAAACCCTGCCAGGCCCTTCTCCAAAATTCAGTCAGAATGGACATTGGAAAGTGGACTGTGGGAAGCCAGGACAGCCCACCATCTCCTCCACAAAACCTACCTTGGAGACCATCAACATGAACAACCTGTTGGGCCTGGCCATGGAGGATGGGTGGGGCCTGAGGCCACCAGGCCCCAGCTTCCTACCACCACTCTGGAGCCTCAGGGAGCTCTGGCAGGAGCAGATAAGATTATTTTGTTCTTATTGGACTTGGGGGCATTATACTCAGTATTACCTATTTTACAGGGTCTTACCTACACCTCCCCTACTTCTATCATGGGGGTAAAGTGGTTGCCCACTACACCCCAACAGACTGGACCTTTACTTTGCACACTTGTAAACACCACTTTCTGCCACCTAATTCCTAGGTATTCCCACATGTGCTATGCTTATAATAGGGATGAATATTTTGACTAAGTTCCAGGGATACATTGAATTTCCTATACAACCAAACACAAACTTCCTATATCTGGGCCAGTCAGATTTGGGGCCCACTCCCCCAGTCATTCCCACCTCCCCTCTGATGTCAATCCCATTGTTTGGGACACCCATATACCCTCCATTGCTAGACATCATTCTCCAATTCTCATAAGACTAAATGATCTTCCTAAATTTCCTATCCAATCTCAATATCCTATTAGCCTAGAAGCACAGAGAGAATGAAAGCCTATAATTCAGCTTCTCCTCAAGGCCAACGTCCTCAAACCTACTCACTTTCTGTTCAATATTCCTATCCTTCCTGTAAAAAAACTAGACAGATGCTTCCGATTAGTTCAGGATCTTGGCCTCATCAATCTGGTACTCCTTCCCATTAACACAGTGGTCCCAAGTCCCTATACTCTTCTGTCTTGTATACCTCCTAACACTCCTCATTTCTCAGTTCTTGACCTAAAAGATGCCCTTTTTACCCTTCCTCTACACCCTTCATGCCAGGAATTATTTCCATTCACATGGACTGACCACAATATTCTTTCAGACCCTCAGTTAACCTGGACAGTCCTTCCTCAGGGTTTTAGAGACAGCCCACATTTCTTTGGCTAACCCTCAGCCACAGATCGTAACCACTCAGGGCACTGGAGGGCCAACTCACCCACCAGTGGAGCAGACCCATCAGCCACAACTGGGGCCATTTAATTTCTGGGCTCCTCCTGAGATGGAGAACTGGCCAGAGGGCCCTGACCAGGTAGAGGGAAAAGAGACTTTGTTGGCCCTTTGCCTCTCCCTTTCCCATTTTTCTTTCTTTTTTTAATTAATTAATTTTTTTAAATTTTTTCTTCCACTGTACAGCACGGGGAGCAAGTTACTCTTACATGTATACAATTTTTTGCCACCCTTGGTTCTGTTGCAATATGAGTATCTAGACATAGTTCTCAATGCTACTCAGCAGGATC
>ERZ794969.85-NODE-85-length-12346-cov-25.502563_pt1 | contig 12346 bp, 13 predicted proteins | sample MGYA00375746_ERZ794969 | MGnify/ENA primary metagenome ERZ794969 (study PRJEB30138, sample SAMN05968718) | food fermentation metagenome | isolation source: fermented_meat | host: inoculated_fermented_meat_time_7_first_replicate;inoculat... | place: Italy | collected...
CCTACAGTCAACTAATCTATGGCAATAGAAGCGAGAACATACAATAGAGAAAAGACTGTACCTTCAATAAATGATGCCATGAAACCTGGACAGCCACATGGAAAAGAATGAAATCAGAACACTTCCTAACACCACACACAACAATAAATGCAAAATGGATGAAAGACCTAAATAGAAGACCAGATAACATAAAACTCTTGAAGGAAAACCTAGGCCAAACACTCTCTGATATAAACCAAAGCAATATCTTCTCAGATCCACCTCCTAGAGTAATAACAATAAGAACAAAAAAAATCAATGGGACTTAATTAAATTTAAAACTTTCTGCACAGCAAAGGAAACCCTAAACAGAACAAAAAGACAACCCAAAGAATGGGAGAACATATTTGCAAATGAAGAGACTGACAAGGGGTTCATCTCCAAAATTTATAGCTACCCCTGCAGCTCAATTACAAACAAGAAAATAACCACATCAAAAAATGGGCAGAAGACCTAAACCGACAATTCTCCAAAGAAGACATAACAGATGGCCAAAAAACACATGAAAAGATGTTCAACAGCACTAATTATTAGAGAAATGCAAATCAAAACTACTAGGAGGAACTACCTTACACCACCCAGCATGGCCATCATTAAAAAGTTTACAAACTGGAAATGCTGAAGAGGGGTGGAGAAAATGGAACCCTTATCATACTTTTGGTGGGAATGCAAATTGGTGCAATACTATGGAAAAGAGTGTGGAGATTCCTCAGAACACTAAAAATAGAATTACCCTTGATCCAGCAATCCTACTCCTGGGCATCTCTCCAGAGAAAACATGACTTGAAAAGATACCTGTACTCCAATGTTCATTGCAGTACTAGGTACAATACCCAAGCCATGCAAACAACCTAAATGTCCATCGGCAGTGGAGGAGATAAAGAAGATGTGGTCCATATACACAATGGAATATTACCCAATCATACAAATGAATGATGGGAGTTCCCACAGTGGCCCAGTGGTCATGAATCTGGCTGGTATCCATGTGGATGCAGGTTTGAACCCAAGCCTTCTTCCATGAGTCAGGGAGCTGGCATTGCTGTCAAATGTGGTGTAGGTCATAGATGTGGCTGATGCCATGTTGCTTGGACTGTGGTGTAGACCAGCAGCTGCAGCTGGGATTCAATCCCTAAATGGAAACTTCCATATGCCCTAGGTTTGGCCCTAAAATGCAAAAAAATAAAATAAAATAAATCATAAAGAATGAAATAATGCCATTTACAGCAGCATGGATGGACCTAGAAATTATTGTCCTAAGTGAAGTTAGACAGTGAAAGACAAACATCATATGATATCACTTATAGGTGGAATCTAAAAAAGGGATACAATGAACATCTTTGCAGAGCAGAAATAGACTAACCGACTTTAGAAAACTAATGGTTTCCAAAGGAGACAAGCTGGGGAGTAGGTGGGGTGGGCTGGGTGTTTGGGATGGAAATGCTGTAAAATCAGGTTGTTATGTTTGCTGAACAACTATAAATGTAATAAAATTCAATATAGCCCTGGGAACTATGTCTAGACACTTATGATGGAGAATAATGTGAGAAAAAAGATATATATGTAAGTGAGACTGGGCCACCTTGCCATAGAGTAAAAAATTGACAGAATCCTGAAAAACAGCTATAATGGAAAAAAACATTATAATCTAAAATCAATGAATTAAAAATAATAAAAAAAACAAACAAATGAAAACATACATACATACATACATAAACTTAGAAGGTTTTGCACAGGAAAACCTTGTTTGCACCTAAACAAACCAAAAAAAAGACAACCCATGGAATGGGAGAAAATATTTGCAAATGAAGCAACTGACAAGGGATTCATCTCCAAAATTTATAATCACCTCCAAAAAAATGGGCAGAAGACTTAGACAATTCTCCAAAGGAGACAGACAGATGGTCATAAAGCACAAGAAAAGATGTTTAACATCACTACTTATTAAAAAAAATACAAATCAAGATACAATGAGGTACTCCCTCATACCCACCAGGATGGCCATCATCAAAAAGTCTGCAATAAATAAGTGCTGTAGAGGATGTGGAGAAATGGGGACCCTCTTAACAGTGTTGGTGGGAATGAAAATTGATACAGCCACTGTGGAAAACACTATGATCATGTCTCAAAAAAACTAAAAACAGAATTATCATATGATCCAGAAATCCCACTCCTGGGCATCTATCCAGAGAAATCCATGACTTGAAAAGACCTAGGCACCCAAGTGTCCACTGAAGCACTTTACAATAGCCAAGATCTGGAAGCAACCTAAATGTCCATCAACAGAAGAATGGATAAAGAAGAGGTGGTACATAAACACCATGGGATATTAGCCATTAAAACGAAAGAACTAATGGCACTTGCAGCAACATGGATGGATATAGACAGTATCATGCTAAGTGAAGTTAGTAAGACAGTGAGACACCAATATCATATGCTATCACTTATATGTGGGATCTAAAAAAATATGGATACAACTTCTGTGTAGAACAGAAAATGACTTTGAAAAACTTTCCGTTACCAGGTGGGATTCACCCCAGGTTCACAAGGATGGTTCAACACACTCAAATCAAACAATGCCATGCACCACATTAACAAAAAAGTCAGAAACCACATGATCATCTCAAAAGATGCAGAAAAAGCATTTGACAAAGTCCAACATATATTCATGATCAAAACTCTTAATAAAGTGGGTCTAAGAGGGAACAATCCTTAACATAAATAAAGCCATTTATGACAAACCCGCAGAAAATATAATACTCAATGGAGAAAAGCTGAAAGCCTTCCCATGAAAATATGGAGCAAGACACGGATGCCCACTCTCAGCACCAATGGTATTCAACATATTACTAGAAGTTCTATCCACAGCAAACACACAAACAAAAGAAATAAAAGCCATCCAAATAGGAAGAGTAGTGGCTAAAACTGTCAGTGTAAAATGATCACAGTAAACCTAGTTAATATCCATTACCACAAAGAGTTACACATTTTCTTTCTGTGATAAGAACTTTTTTTTTCCTTTTGGCTGTGCCTGTGACATGCAGAAGTTTCTGAGCCAGGGATTGAACCTGCGCCACAGCAGTGACCTGAGCCACAGCAATGATACCACTGGATCCTTAACCCACTCTCCACTAGGGCATCCAAGGACTCTTAAGATCCATTCTCTCAGCTACTCTCCAACACACAACGTGGTATTAACTGCAGTCACCATGCTGTACATTACCGTCCATGATTTATTTTATTTTATTTTATTTTATTTTATTTTATTTTATTTTATTTTATTTTATTTTACTATTATTATTTATTACTCATCTGTAATTGCACAATGACCATAATAATCCAATTTCACAGGATTTCCATCCACAGCCCAAGCACATCCCCCCACCCCCCAAACTGTCTCCTCCGGAGACCATTATTTTCTGTCTTTTATTTATCAATCTGCTAAAAGGGAAGCTGAAGCAGGCTGAGTGACCTTTTAAATGTATGGAACCCCAAATGCTACAAAACGAGATTCCACAGGCTCCAAAGGCTGCCACAGATTCACCCTTCTTTGTGACTATGATGGAATTGTCCACCTATCAGTGTGAGCAGGGAAGATGTTAGGAATGGCTTATAAAAAGTTACTATTTTGCAAGCCCGTTCAGGTTGAGGCTCTTGAATATCATCCTAGAGGTCACTAACAGTTCACTGTATGGAATCCAGGGGCTGAGTCAAAATAGAGGGGTCTATTTTGGGAAGGGAAGCAGGAGGCTGTAGGGTCAGCTGGTGGACATGGTGAGCATATGGCTCCCTGTTGGGTTGATGGCTGGATGTGGAATAAAGAAAAATAGGGTCAGGTCATCTGAGAACCAAGGACCTGAGATGAACTCGCCATTGTTAGAAGCATCCTGAACCTTCAGAAAAGAACAGGGACCATGTCTAAAGGTTTGGGAATATCAGAGCCATATCTCCTCAGAGAAGGACTCCCCAGGCTCTCCAGGCCTCACTCCCCAAGCCTCCCTTAGAGACAAGGCCTCCCCACCTTTGTCCTTGTCAGCTCACTGACCCTAGAGGTCCTGCCTATCCCTGAGGACTTAGGTTTCCACAGAGATATGGTGGTGGAGAATTGCTCATACAGCTTACCAGCCTGACCAACAGTAGTTCCCACCACACTGGGGCAACTGGGCACAGGGACACATGGCTCTAGAGACTTGAACCATCTGGACCCCATGTGCACGGTGTCCTTGCCTACCAGCTGTGCCACAGAAGAGCCAGGAATACCTGTGCTTGCCCAACTGATTCTCAGGGGGTTTTCCTGGGAGAACACTTGCCCACCTTACCTCTTATCCATGAATCCCCACGACTTCCTGACTGCTGCTTGTCGGCCAACCACACACCTGAGAAGGTTCTGTGCTAGAGAGTGATCTGCAATCAGCCTCACCCTTCTAGGGCCCCAGATTCTAGGACCATACAAATGCTGAAGGTGTGTCCCTGCCTAAGGTACAGATACCCTAAATCCATCCACATGATTTCCACTGGAATTCACCAGCATTTGGAGGGAGGAATTCTTGACCCTAAAGATTGAATCAACCTGAGAGGAGCAATGCTGTGATTCAGAATGAAGGGCCAAGGCACACATAAAATGGCACACCGCCCAGGATGCCCCACTCACAATTCAAATATAATGTGATATACACACACACCAATGATGCCTGAATATTCTGGCTTGCCACATAATTAAGTCATAACACACAGATGAGTGATATGCTCTAAATGCATTTTTGAAGCTCTTCAAGAAACTCAGGTGACATTTCAGATGTGATATCTGCATGGTATGAATATTCCAAACATGAGCAAACTCAAATTACAAAGCTGAGGTAACCGAACACAGAGCCGATTATCCCAAGCTAGTCTGAACCAGTTCCAGTGCCCTTTCATATATGCATGTGCACACAATCCACTTACACTCTGAGGAGGACCCTCAACACCCACCAGGGGATGTAAGCAAAGGACATCACACATACGTATGTGTGTGTGTGTGTGTGTGTGTGTCTTCTGAGCACACATGTACCTTTTAATCCTCAGTGTGAATCACCATACAAACTGACCGCCTAAGTTTACATATCTCAATAGACACAAATTCTAAAGTTTTACAGACAAATTCCTACTCACCTGGAATTTTCCACTGCCTCTCCTACTGAGACAGGTTGGGACCTGGCACCCTTGGCTGCGGTGGCTGCAGTGGCTGCAGGGAATGCACCTGGACAAACATCTCCTGGGGAACAAAATACAGCAAAAGTATAAACAATGAGAAAGAACTCTGCTTGCACATTGCGGACAAATCATGAGAAAAATACAACTGCCACTTCTGAAGAACAGAGAGCAAAAGCAGAGGACTATGCATGCCCCCTACATGCACCACACTAAAGGGGTGGGGTGGGCAAGCCCCCTCAGCCACCCCCCGGCCCAATCCCTGGACATGCCCCTATCCTCACCCCATAGAAGGAACTAGCTCACCGCTACTCAGTGAGAAGGTGAACGAGGGAACCTGGTGATTGCTTCAGTGCCTCTATGCTGAAGCAGGTGTCCTGAATAAAGCCTTCACTGAGTTTCTCCTCCAGCATCTTATCAACTGCTCTTGATTAAGGAAGGCCAAGAACTCTAGCTGGTAACACTCCAACTCTATACACATCCAAAACATGGGCCTGAATAAAACAGGTGCAACCTACCTACCAACCAGTTGTCCATGTGGAATACCTACATGTACAGGCTCACGAAAACCAGCAAGTCCTCAGTTGTCTCATGCATAGCCCGTATGCCATGCCATAGCCCTAAAACACAGCCAATCCAGGACTCCTGAACACACACACAGCCTACACCGTTTCTTGGTTTCCAAACACACAGACTTCTCACACCTCTCAGAATACATACCACATAAGCTCCAGGAACTCAAATACACACACAGCCACAATTAGCCTACACTGACTAAGATACATATACAAATGTCAAACACCTATGGACACACACATACAGATATTCCCAACCCTTGGACATACAGATGCCCCAAACACTAGGCGTGATGCCACCTCTTCAAAATACAACCACCCTCCTCCTCCCCCAACATAGACACCAAAGGGCACTCTAAGTGTATGTGTGTCAAATGTATGTATGTTTTTGCCCTCCCCTGGATAGACACAGACAGACCATCTCTTAGTACCTATTAACAAACACATTAGCAACAAACACATAACACCTTAGCATTCTCCAAAGGAACATACTTTGCACACTCCTAACAACTCCAAGCCATGCGAACAAGACTTGGGCAGTCATGCACCTGGTGATAGACCTACAAACATGGATATGCAAGTAAGACCCATGGACATATCTCCAGAAAACCACATATGAAATGACTTCCATCTATCAAATGATAAGAGGAGCCAGCTCACACACCTGCATCTACTAACACATAACCATAGCCCATATTTCTCCTACACATCAATGCAAGTCTCCAACTCCCCTGAATAAACACAGAACCTCATCTCTCCATTAGAAACACACATACGAACTCCTGGAAGAGCACATAGGCAAAGCATTCTCTGACATCAACCTCATGAATATGTTCACAGGTCCTTCTCCCAAGGCAACATAAAGAAGAGCAAAAATAAACCAATGGGACCTAGTCAAACTCACAAGCTTTTGCACAGCAAAGGAAACCAGCAAGAAAACACAAAGACAACTTTCACAATGGGAGAAAATAGTTTCAAACAATGCCATGGACAAGGGCTTCATCTCTAGGATATACAAGCAACATATGCAACTCAACAGCAGAAAAGCCAACCACCCAATGGAAAAATGGGCAAAAGACCTGAAGAGACATTTCTCCAAGGAAGATACACAGATGGCCAACAAGCACCTGAAGCAATGCTCAACATCCCTGATTATTAGAGAAGTGCAAACCAAAACGACCATGAGATACCACCTCACACCAGTCACAATGGCCATCATTCATAAGTCCACAAACCACAAGTGCTGGAGGGGGTGTGGAGAAAAGGGAACCCTCCTGCCCTGTTGGTGGGAATGTAAGCTGGTACAGCCACTATGGAGAACCATATGGAGGTACCTTAGACATCTATACCTAGAACTACCCTATGACCCCGCAATCCCACTCTTGGGCATACATCCGGACAAAACTTTCCTTGAAAAAGACACATGCACCTGCATGGTCATTACAGCTCTATTCACAATAGCCAAGACATGGGAACCAACCCAAATGTCCATCAACAGATGATTGGATTGGGAAGATGTGGTATACATACACAATGGAATCCTACTCAACCATAAAAAAGGACATGAGGCCATTTGTGTCACCATGAATGGAACTAGAGACTCTCATCCTCAGGGAAATAAGTCAGAAAGAGAAAAACAAAGACCATAGGACATCACTTATAACTAGAATCTAATATACAGCACAAATGAACATTTCCACAGAAGAGAAAATAATAGACTTGGAGAATGGACTTGTGGCTGCCCGGGGAGAGAGGGAGGGAGTGGGAGGGATTGGGAGCTTGGGGTTAACAGGTGCAAACTATTGATCTTGGAATGGATGTACAATGAGATCCTGCTGTGTGGCATTAAGAATTCTGTCTAGATACTTACATTGCCACACAACAATGTGATGAAAACCTGTGCGTACATGTATGCGTAACTTGGTCACCATGCTGTACAGCGGAAAAAAAAATAAATGAATAAATAAATAATAAATAACAAAGAAACACACATGTGCACTTCCCCAAATATTTAGGCCTAAAATGTCCCTACTGAAAAATACAAGTGCATAGCCCCAGCAAATATTCTACCAAATGACCATGCCCCTTGAATACACACACAAACTCATACACACAACTCCTCTCCACAAGCCCCAAATATACCCACAATTACCCAGGACATTACAAATATGGCAACGTATAACCCCTATGCATTTGGTTCCAAATACACATATAATACATGCTCTGCATATACATAAAATCACACTCCCCCCCCACCCAGCCTTCATGCAAATACAGAAGCACAGAAACACAGGACAGCCACCTATGGAATATTCACCAGTCTCATAAAAGTTTCAGACTTGCCCTAAACACATCAAAAGACACACACACAGCTCCTGAAAAACTGCTACACAGAAAAGCCAAGAAGCATACAACATGCTACAAATACACAAATAATCATCCTAAAGATAAGGATAGATTCGGATACTTAAAATACATGAAAAGTCCCACTGGGGGTGAAAGACAAGGTTTAACAGAGTTTGGGGAACTGGTGTAAGCTGAGGAGCACTCAAGGAATGGAACCCAGCTATGATCTACACTAACTTGAAGGAAGACCAGGGGCCTGTATGTGTCAGACATGCTGAAGCCACAAACCCCCATACTTAAAACATAGGACAACAGATAGGAAGAGTAAATCCTGTTGCATGAAGTCATGGAGTTAGTAGTCCTTGAAAAGCAGCATTTTTTCACATACCCAAGACAGAAATATAGATGACAGGGGACAAAACTAGGTAAATGGGGACATTAGCTGGAAACCTGAGATGAATTGCCATATTGTACATGTTACCACACTCCTGGTAATACACACAGGACTTCAATAGCATTGTTGACTGACCTGGTTAAGCCATGTAGGGGCAAAGTGAGGGACAAAAGATGTAAGCCTTGCCATCTGCCCCCAAATGAGGAAGAAGGCAGACTTCTCCCTTCTCCTCTTTTCCTTGGATTATAGAAATGGAGCTCTCTTGGTTCTTGGGGCTGCTCTGCTCCCTTGCCAGCCTACTTCTCTCTCTCTCACAAGTGTCTTATGCTAAAAAACTCGCTCATTGCCTGCTGCTTTGTCTCAAGCTGAATTCATTCTGCAATGAGTCAGAAAAGCCTGAGCTTCATGAGTCCTGACACTGGGAGAGAGGTTTTTCCTTAAAAGACAGTGGTTTTGAGGAGTTTGAGTCATTCTTTTGTGGCACAGAAGGTTAAGGATCCAACTTTGTCACTGCAGCCATCCAGATCGCTGCTGTGGCATTCAGTCCTGGGCCTGGGAACCTCCACATGTGGCAGATAATATCAAAAAAAAGGAAAAAAAAATAATCATTGTGTTCCAGTCCACTCCTAACCTGGGATCCTGGGTTCAAGTGCCAAGCTACCGTGCAGGTTGATTCAAGTCCCACTCTCAATTTTGGCTGGGTTGAAGTCCCAGCCACGGAGTTTCACTACATTCCCCACATATACAACATAAATGGATTGTACACCCAAACAAACAGACCCCCGTAATGACCAAACATGGCCCTTATGCATAGGCAGATAATCCAAGTCCACCATTAGACACACAATCCCAAAACTCATGGGTGAAAACACCATGTGCCAAATATTCCCCTGAACACCAACTTACAAACACCTAAACACCAACTCCTTGAGTGTGCCTCTGTTACATCTCAAAACCCTTCAAATATAACACTCACCCTTAAAAACGTTCACCAAAACACAGGCATGAACTCCCCTTATACACACATATCCATAGACCTAACCAACCCAGATATCTGACCACCCACCAGACTCCCAACAACCTATCAAATATGTATGAACCCCATCTAGGCTTGTGCATCATTCATGATTTACATCAGACTACAAAGAGATGGTGAGCACTACATTCAGGAAAGTTGTCCCCACCATGGACCCAAGCATGCCTTTTGAATATGAGCATTGACAGTAATTTTTATGTTCTGAAGGAGACACCAATGAAACTATGATCATGTACCTTGGCTCTTCACTGATTTTCCAGTGACCTGCGCTACTTCCTGGGAAGTGCATGAGGGTTTTCCAATTGGAAATGTTTCTGTCTAGCTTTCCTACTCTTGAGAACTGCATGCTGGAATGGCACACATTTGAATGGCCCACAAACTTTATGCACCTGCCTCTGGAGGCCCTGCAATCACTCAAGTCTTCATGCAGCCCGACCCACAGTGCTGCCAATAAACTGTGGTGAAACACTGCTCCGGACCTTAACTCCATGCTGGCATGAACCCACACAGAGGAGGGCCCAGATATCCTACAGAGTGAAAAAGAGTGCTGAGGGCTCACACCCAACACGTGAAAAGTCCCCATATGCCTTACCAGGGCCTTCACAGAATTAAGCAGAAAGGCCGCCATGACTGGCCCCACCCCCAGGCGGGCCACCCGTTGGGAAACCACCCTCTGCCCTCATGCATGCACTACTGGCTTCCCAAGCAGACCCGCCTCAACAGATGCTAGGAGCGGTTGGTGGAGGGTAGTCCCTGCACCTGACAGCCCTAGCCACTAGTGGACATGTGCATGCTTGCTGGCGTGGGATGTGTGAATACCTAGCCCAGGTATTCTTGCAAGAGAGGAATATAATGGAGAATTGGCATCCTCTGGGGAGTTTTTTGATATGTCTTCTCATTGCGAACTTTCTGACCTTCTCCTCTTCAACCTCTCTCTTGTGAGATGATCTCCCACATTCAAATTGCAAACTTGAAAACCGTCCATTTAGATATGATCCCCATGAAAGAGTTTGGAGAGCTCCAGCCTAAGCACGGTATCCTCAATTTGGGCCAAGGGCATTCATGCCCTTTGGGCTGCAGTTCCTTAGTTTTGCTTACTGTTTTTTCTAGAAATATTAGGTCCTTTTACCTAGCAAGCCTTAGGGTTCCATTAAAAAGAATTTCTAGCAATGAATTGTAGACATGGAAAACACTCTGAGAGAACTTTCTCCTGTTTCCATGCCTAGAGCTTTTCCAAATGCATTTGTTCTACTCGAATGTTTTGCTCTCAGTGTAGTTAGTTAATGCATGGAAGTTTTTCAATAAAGGTTGATTCATAGGTGTTTCCTTTGTAAGGTTTTGGTTATCCTTGTGAAGTAAACTTGACAATCTTGGCCAATTATAGCACAGCAGGTACTTTGGGAACAATTGTACTCTCCCTCCCTACTTCTTTGACTACATCACAGAATTTCCGTTGGCAATCAACCAACAAATAAATAGGAGCAGATTCAACTTACTGACCTGACATTGTCATACTTTGCAAAGAAATGTGAACCATCAGGACTGTTCTCCGGTTAGCTGCAACGTTGGAGCATTTCTTCATCAACAGGATACCTCTCATGAGCCCTTACATCTAACAACACCCAGAGCTCCCAAGGGCACAGACTTGAAACGTCCACAAGACACAAACCTGGAATCTCTCAGTGCCTTTAAATTTCCATCAGCAAGTGGGAGATTACCTGTCTTCTGATGCTTGTGATCCATTTCCAGAGATGTTTCTCCTCAGCTGTCAGTGCCTGCCCTGAAGCTCTCTGCAGGAATAATCAGAGATAAGGGTCCAAAAGACATTGAGACACCCACATCCATGACTGGTTTTCCCTAATTACATTTCAGCTAATTTGATTATCTCTGCCTCTAGGATGTAGGGTTTTGAGGTAGTAAACAAAAATTGATTGCAGAATTGGGAATGTCACTTTTCCACAATGTGATTTTCTATCAGGGTCCCTGAGAAGATGCATTCAAATACTATATCAGAGCTATGAGTGAGGATCTTATAAATAATCGGTTGAATGGCTGAACAAGGGGAGGAGACAACAAGGAGCCTGCCCTTCTTGAGAGCCTGGGTACAATGCTTGCCTCACCAATCCTCTCATATGAAGTTATTGGTTGAAAAACATTTAAAATTTTCATTATAAGAGCTCAAATACAGAGAAATATTTCCAAATTGTTTATTTTTTCAATCCCCCATCAAGAGGTACTTGATAGAAAGCTCACCATGATATTGCTTGAAATCCTCTCACCTCAGCTTCTCACTCTCTTTTGAGTCCATTTTTCTTTGCAAGGGCTAAGAAGCTTCTGAAGCATCTTCCCAAGTCTTTTTCTCAATGTGGGACACTCCTTATAAACCTCTCTTGCCTTCCCCGACACCCTAACATCAGTAGGAATTGTAGTGGTGCTACAGCAGAGAATGAATTTCACCTCCCAAGAGATTTGGTTGCAGTCCTATTAGGTTTCCACCCCTTATCTCCCTTGGCAAGTTTCCTAATTGTCCTCTCTTCTCACCACACAAAACATGAATACTCATTCATATCATTAGGAGAGTGTAAGGTGACATTAATTCCCAACATGAAAATAAGAGTCAGAGAACTGTTTCTCATTTGTGTCTCTGTTTTGTTTTCTAAGGGATGCAGATGGGACCATAGGTAATGATGAGCCTAGATTCTAAAGTGGAAGGTTATGGGATGCAGACAGGAAATTCACAAGCTTATAAGCAGGGCTTGCAGGCCAGGT
>ERZ794969.89-NODE-89-length-11852-cov-4.077138_pt1 | contig 11852 bp, 9 predicted proteins | sample MGYA00375746_ERZ794969 | MGnify/ENA primary metagenome ERZ794969 (study PRJEB30138, sample SAMN05968718) | food fermentation metagenome | isolation source: fermented_meat | host: inoculated_fermented_meat_time_7_first_replicate;inoculat... | place: Italy | collected...
GCGAATATCAAATTCTTGATGGTTTAGGCGAAGAAGAACAAAAACGCTTTATGCATCATTATAATTTCCCTAACTATTCAGTAGGTGAAACAGGACCTGTACGTTCTCCAGGACGTCGTGAAATAGGCCATGGTGCTTTAGGCGAACGCGCACTAAGTCATATTATTCCTGATGTAAAAGATTTCCCTTATACTGTGAGACTTGTAAGTGAAGTCTTAGAATCAAATGGTTCTTCATCACAAGCGTCAATTTGTGGCTCTACGTTAGCATTAATGGATGCTGGTGTACCAATTAAAGCTCCAGTAGCAGGTATTGCAATGGGCTTAGTAACACGCGATGATAGTTATACAATCTTAACTGATATTCAAGGTATGGAAGATGCGTTAGGTGATATGGACTTTAAAGTTGCCGGAACATCTGAAGGTATTACTGCTATTCAAATGGATATTAAAATTGATGGTTTAACAAAAGAAATTATTAAAGAAGCTTTAGAGCAAGCACGCGTAGGTCGTCTTGCAATTCTAGATCATATGTTACAAACAATTGATACACCACGTAACGAATTAAGTGCATTTGCGCCAAAAGTGGTAACTATGACAATTAAACCAGAAAAAATTAGAGATGTAATTGGACCAGGTGGTAAAAAAATCAATGAAATTATTGATGAAACTGGCGTTAAATTAGATATCGAACAAGATGGTACAATATTTATTGGTGCCGTTGATAAAAATGCAATAGATCACGCGCGTAAAATTATAGAAGATATCACGCGTGAAGCAGAGGTTGGCCAAGTATACGAAGGAAAAGTAAAACGTATTGAGAAATACGGCGCTTTCGTTGAATTGTTCCCAGGTAAAGATGCGCTTGTTCACATTTCACAAATTGCTAATGAACGCATTGAAAAAGTAGAAGATGTGTTGAAAGTTGGAGACACATTTAAAATAAAAGTAACTGAAATTGATAAACAAGGACGCGTTAATGCATCACACAAAGTCTTGTTGTAAAATCAAATTACATTGAATTCTTTTAATTAGAGGCTAGTTATTGATTTGTGCTTTTATGGTAGAATGCCGTTAATTCTATTGTAGAAGCATGCTTAAATCAGTAAGAACTAGTTTCTTTTTTATTATATAAAAGTCAATGATTACATCTTTAATATAAAGTTATACATAAAATTACAGTATTATTAAATTATTGCCACACAATATATGATTTGCTATAAATATTTTAAGTTATTATGAAATTTTCACTTAATTTCGGCTTAAGCAATTTAACTTAATGAAATTGTGATTACATTTATAAGTTTTTAAGCTATATCAGTTATTACTTTAATAGTGTACATAAAGCCTATTTTAACTTATAATAAATTATGAGTTTATATATGGACGGGAATTTAAATAGGAGGTAACATTTTGAGTTTAATAAAGAAAAATAATAAAAATATTCGCATCATTCCACTCGGAGGAGTTGGAGAAATAGCGAAAAATATGTATGTCGTCGAAGTAGATGACGAAATGTTCATGCTTGACGCTGGCTTAATGTTCCCAGAAGATGAGATGTTAGGTGAAGATATTGTTATACCAGAGATTCACTACGTAACTTACAACAAAGATAAATTAAAAGGGATCTTTTTAACGCATGGGCACGAACATGCAATTGGTGCTGTTACGTATGTACTAGAACAAGTTGATGCACCAGTTTATGGATCGAAACTTACAATTGCTTTAATTAAAGAGAATATGAAAGCACGCAATATTAATAAAAAAGTAAGATATTATACTGTTAATAACGAATCTATCATGCGTTTCAAAGGTGTTAATGTAACATTCTTTAATACAACACACAGTATTCCAGATAGTTTAGGTGTATGCATTCATACTTCATACGGTGCAATTGTATATACAGGTGAATTTAAATTTGACCAAAGTTTACAAGGGCATTATGCACCAGACTTAAAGAAAATGACTGAAATTGGTGAAGCGGGAGTGTTTGCGTTAATCAGTGATTCTACTGAAGCAGAGAAACCTGGATACAATACACCTGAAAATGTAATTGAATCACATATGTATGATGCTTTTACAAAAGTGAAAGGCCGCTTGATTGTGTCTTGCTACGCATCTAATTTCATTCGTATTCAACAAGTTTTAAATCTTGCACAAAGATTAAATAGAAAAGTGTCATTCTTAGGTCGTTCATTGGAGAGCTCTTTCAATACTGCTAGAAAAATGGGTTACTTCGATATATCAAAAGACTTATTAATTCCAATTAATGAAGTTGAGAATTATCCTAAAAATGAAGTTATTATTATTGCTACTGGTATGCAAGGTGAGCCTGTAGAAGCTTTAAGCCAAATGGCTAAGAAAAAACACAAAATAATGAATATTGAACCGGGAGATTCTGTATTTTTAGCTATCACTGCTTCTGCTAATATGGAAGTGATTGTCGGAAATACACTTAATGAATTAGTACGTGCTGGTGCAGAAATCATTCCAAATAGTAAAAAAATTCACACTTCAAGCCATGGTTGTATGGAAGAATTGAAGATGATGATTAATATTATGAAACCTCAGTACTTTATCCCGGTTAACGGTGAATTTAAAATGCAAATTGCACACGCTAAATTAGCAAATGAAGCAGGCGTGCAACCTGAAAAAATCTTTCTTGTCGAAAAAGGCGACGTAGTTAATTACGATGGGGAAGAAATGATTTTAAATGAGAAAGTTCACTCTGGTAATGTACTAATTGATGGTATCGGCGTCGGTGATGTCGGCAATATCGTACTAAGAGATCGTCATTTGTTAGCGGAAGATGGTATCTTTATCGCAGTTGTAACACTTGATCCTAAAAATAGACGAATTGCTGCCGGCCCAGAAATTCAATCTAGAGGTTTCGTATATGTAAGAGAAAGTGAAGCTTTATTAAATGAAGCTGAAGAAAAAGTCCGTGAAATCGTTGAACTAGGTTTACAAGAGAAACGTATCGAATGGTCTGAAATTAAGCAAAATATGCGTGATCAAATTAGCAAGCTTTTATTTGAAAATACAAAACGTCGTCCAATGATTATTCCAGTAATTTCTGAAATTTAATAATTTCTGTACTAAACAAAGAGGTTAAGACAAGCGCTCAGGTAAATATTTTGAAAGGTGAATTGCGGTTGAATGTTTGAAGTGAAATGACATTCACGTGCCCTTTGAAATGATTACAAGCGTTAATTGTCTTACCTTTTTTATGTTATTATAGATAGAAGGATTAAACATTAATCACACATAAATTTATATATATTTAACTGACAAATTTATTATTAATGCCAATACGAAATAATCTGTTTTATACAGTATTGTGTAAATATATATATATACTAATTTTGAGCACAGGCGAAGAAGAAGGTGGTAAATTTGGCACAAACAAAAAAGAGACAAACAACAAAAAGAAAACCTACTAATACAAGAAAGAAAACTACTAATAATAAGAAAAAGCAAGGAGATAGTCCATTAAGGTATATTGTGGCAATCGCTATATTTGTAATAGTGACGTTGGGTGCCTTTCAACTTGGCATTGTTGGAACAATGATAGATAGTTTCTTTAATTATTTATTTGGTACTAGTAGATTTTTAACTTACATTCTTATTTTGATAGGTACAGTTTTTATTACATATTATAAAGCGCTACCTAAAACGAGACGTACTGTTGGCGCATTTGTATTACAATTAGCCTTACTATTAGTTACTCATATTGTTTTTTACTTTTCACATAAAGCTCAAGCCCAACGTGAACCAGTTTTATCTTTTGTATATAAATCTTATGAGCATTCTAATTTTCCTGTATTTGGGGGCGGCTTAATAGGTCATTACCTGTTATCACTGTTTATTCCACTTATCTCTATTGTGGGTATTATTATAGTGACGATACTACTAATCGCTTCAAGTACTATTTTATTACTTAAGAAAAAACATCGTGACGTATCTAAGTTATTATTTGAAAAGCTAAAAGTTAAAGGCAAGGATGCTTCGGAAAATTATCAAGAACGACGTAAGCAGAATAAAGTGAAAAAAGAAGCTAAAGCGCGTGTTAAAGCTGAGAAAAAAGCAGAACAACAAGCAAGTTCTGCAGCGCAACAAGCAGATGACAATGTTACAGATGTTAGTGATTTAAAAGAAATTCCAAAATCAAAATCTGAAGAGCAATTATCTATCCCTATATATGGTCATAGTGAAAGCGAAGAGAATCACAAGCAAACCTCAGAAAAACCTATAGGTAAAAGAACTAAACGCATGTTTGATCAAGAAGGACAACTAGATCAAAAAGCATCACAACAAAATGCTAATTTAAATCAAGCATCACTCGATCAACAACTAGATGACATGGCTTCAGAACAAAGTGAACAAAGCGAAGCGATTAATTCAATTTCTGAAGCAGGCGAAGTGGAAAATGAGGCATATTCTCTACCTCCACTCACTTTACTAAAACAACCAGCAAAACAAAAAGCTACGTCTAAAGCAGAAGTTCAGAAAAAAGGACAACTATTGGAAACGACGCTTAAGAACTTTGGTGTCGATGCGAGAGTAACACAGATTAAAATAGGTCCTGCAGTAACACAATATGAAATTCAACCAGCACAAGGGGTTAAAGTTAGTAAAATTGTTAACTTGCATAATGATATTGCACTCGCACTTGCTGCTAAAGATATTCGTATAGAAGCGCCAATCCCTGGTCGCTCTGCTGTGGGTATTGAGGTGCCTAATGATAAGATTTCTCTTGTTTCATTAAAAGAAGTTTTAGATGAAAAATTCCCTGCTAAAAATAAATTAGAAGTTGGCTTAGGCAGAGATATATCGGGTGAACCTATTACGGTTGAATTAAACAAAATGCCACACATGCTTGTTGCTGGTTCAACAGGTAGTGGTAAGTCTGTTTGTATAAACGGAATAATTACAAGTATTTTACTTAATGCTAAACCACATGAAGTTAAACTTATGTTAATTGATCCAAAAATGGTAGAATTGAACATATATAATGGAATTCCTCATTTACTGATACCAGTTGTGACTAATCCTCACAAAGCATCACAGGCACTAGAGAAAGTAGTTGCTGAAATGGAACGTCGTTATGATCTATTTCAACACTCTTCGACTAGAAATATAGAAGGATATAATGAAGCAATTAGACGTCAAAATGCTGAACTAGAAGAAAAGCAATCAGAATTACCATATATTGTTGTTATTGTCGATGAATTGGCAGATTTAATGATGGTTGCTGGTAAAGAGGTAGAAAATGCTATTCAACGCATTACGCAAATGGCACGTGCAGCGGGTATTCATTTAATAATTGCAACGCAAAGACCTTCTGTAGATGTAATTACTGGTTTGATTAAGAATAATATACCATCTAGAATAGCTTTTGCAGTAAGTTCGCAAATCGACTCTCGTACGATTATTGATAGCGCTGGTGCTGATAAATTATTAGGTAAAGGTGACATGCTTTATGTTGCTAATGGCGGTTCTACTAGAACACGTGTACAAGGCGCATTTCTAAGCGACCAAGAAGTACAAGATGTTGTTAATTACGTTGTAGAACAGCAAAAAGCTAATTATGTAAAAGAAATGGAACCAGATGCGCCAGTTGATAAATCAGAAATGAAAAGTGAAGATGCACTTTATGATGAAGCATATTTGTTTGTTTTAGAACAACAAAAAGCGAGTACTTCTTTATTACAAAGACAATTCAGAATTGGTTATAACCGAGCTTCAAGATTAATGGACGATTTAGAACGTAATCAAGTTATTGGACCACAAAAAGGTAGTAAACCTAGACAAATTTTAGTGGATATTGATAGTGATGAGGTGTAAATATGGAACTAACTTCAGTTTATAAAGTAAAAGAATGGATGATTCAACAAATTAAGGAAGGCAAATTACAGCATGGGGAGCCACTTCCGAGTAATTTAGCCATAGCAAGAACCTTAAACGTAAAAACAGATGATGTTTATGACGCAGTAGACGAACTAATTACTGAACAAGTATTATCCAATAATTTAGAAGAAGGTGCACGTGTTAAATCACTGCACCCATTCTATTATCCATTGGGAGAAGTTGTGAGTATAAGTAGAATGATTCAAGAGCAAGGTTACACTCCGGGGACAGAATATATTAGTTTCGATGAAAAACCGGCGACCTCTTTAGATTCTAAAAGATTAAATATTGCAGACAAGGCGCCTGTAACAATTATAGAACGATTAAGAACTGCAGATAGAAAGCCAGTCGTTTATTGTTTAGATAAAGTGCCAACAAATTATCTAACTTGTGCACAATATCAAAGTAGTGATGAGTCACTTTTAGGTGCAATTGAAGCATATACTAATAAGGAAGTGTCATACGCAGATACTGAAATGGAAGCAATTAGTTATGAGCCACATATCTCAGATATTTTAGGTGCTTCACCACATGAAGGACTCATGTTGTTAAAATTAGTTCATTACGATACCGACGATCAACCAATGCTATATTCATTTAATTATTTTAAAAGTAGTTTAGTTACATTTAAAACGGTTAAAAACAGATTATAATAATAAATTTATGAAAGTGAGGTATGACAATTTGAAATTAGAAAACCCACAGAAAGATTTACATGTAAAAGTATTACCGACAACAAAATTTAAAACCACAACAATTACGCTTAAATTTATGGCACCCTTAGACAGTGACACAATGACTGCGCGATCTATTTTAAGTAAGATTTTAGTACGTGCTACAAAACAATGGCCGTCAGATAAGGATTTTAATCGACACTTATCACATTTATATGGTGCGTATGTCAATAGTTTTGTTTCAAAATTTAAAGATAAACATGTTATTACCATATCTTTAGAATTAGTGAATGAGCGTTATCTAAAAGACCAAACGCCACTTTTCGAAAAAGGCTTAGAAATGCTTAAAGAAATGATATACAATCCTTTAATATCAGACAATCAATTTGATGAAACATTTGTTGCTCAAGAAAAATCATTATTATCAAAAAAATTAAACGCTATGATCGACAACAAATCGCAAATTTCATTTTTGAACTTATTGAAATATATGTTAGGAGAACAACCATATCGACATTTAGCAACTGGGCAAGTTGAATACATAGCTGACATAACACCAGAAAATCTATATCATACATATCAATCTATGTTGCAAAATGACTACTGTGCAGTATATGTGGTAGGCAATGTAGATGAACAACAGGTGAAATCCCAAATTCAAACATATTTTAATATTAATCCATTCTCTTTTGAATTGTCACAACCTAATCCAATAGGACAAGATCATAATACACCTCAAGTTATTATAGAAACAGACGATGTCGATCAAGCTAAATTGAATATGGGCTTTACATTACCAGCAAAATACGGAGATTCAGAGTATTTTGCGATGATTGTGTTTAATGTTATGTTTGGCGGCGATCCATCATCTGTATTATTTAATGAAGTTCGAGAAAAGCAAAGTTTAGCATATTCCATCCATTCCCAAATAGACGCAAAAAATGGTTTTCTATTTGTATTAAGCGGTGTTTCAACTGATAAGTATGAAATTGCTAAAGAGACGATTGTGTCTGAATTTGAGAAATTCCAGCAAGGAGATTTTGAAGAAGAGAAATTAGCACTCGCAAAAAAAGTGATTTTATCTCAAAGACAAGAATCTTACGACAGAGCTAAAAGTATTATAGAAATCATGAATAACAACATATTGTTAGATGAACCTATGTCGGAAGAAAATTATATTTCGGGTATTCAAAACGTTAATAAATCAGATATTCAACAATTAGCACAGCAAACCACATTAGATACAATTTATATTTTGACAAAAGGGGACGATGACTAATGAATGAAACCTACTATGATCAAATTGACGAGCGAGTATTTGAAGCTGAATTAAAAAATGGTCTGAAATTATTCATAATTCCTAAAAAAGGATTTCAGAAAACCTTTGTGACTTATACTACGAAATTTGGGTCATTAGATAATAAATTTAAACCACATGGTAGTGATGAGTTTGTTACGGTCCCTGATGGAGTGGCCCACTTCTTAGAACATAAGTTATTTGAAAATGATGACGACGAAGAAGATTTGTTTACAGCATTTGCTGAAGACAATGCACAGGTCAATGCTTTTACGAGTTTTGATAGAACAAGCTATTTATTTAGTGCAACGGGTAATATAGAACGCAACATCAAACGGTTATTAACTATGGTAGAAACACCTTATTTCACTAAAGAAACAGTAGATAAAGAAAAAGGTATAATAGCCGAAGAAATCAAGATGTACCAAGAACAGCCAGCCTATAAATTAATGTTTAATACTCTAAGAGCTATGTATGATACACACCCAATACGTGTTGATATTGCTGGTAGTATTGAAAGTATTTATGAAATAACTAAAGACGATTTATATTTATGTTATGAAACTTTTTATCATCCTTCGAATATGGTATTGTTTGTCGTTGGAGATGTAGACGTAGATCATATTTATAAAGTTATTGAAGATCATGAGAATCAACGTGATAAAGAAGCACAACCACAAATTGTAAGAGACCCGTTGATTGAACAAACTTCAGTGAGAGAAACAAATATTTCAGAAACGATGAAATTACAATCGCCAAGATTAATGTTAGGTTTTAAAAATGAACCATTATCAAACGAACCTAATGAAGCTTTTGTTAAACGTGATTTAGAAATGACTTTATTTTATGAATTGATATTTGGTGAAGAAACAGATTTTTATCAGTCACTTCTTAACGATGAATTAATAGACGAAACTTTTGGGTATCAATTTTTATTAGAACCTACATACAGTTTTTCAGTTATAACAAGTGCAACGCAATATCCTGATAAATTAAAAACGCTATTATTAGATGAAATTAGAAATAATTTAGGGAAACTTGATGATTTAGAAGCCTTTAGCCTGTTGAAGAAACAGTTTATTGGAGAATTTATTTCAGGTTTGAACTCACCCGAATACATTGCGAACCAATATACAAAATTATATTTTGAAGGTGTAAGTTTGTTCGACTTATTAGAAATTGTTGAAAGTATCTCTTTAGAAAGTGTGAATGAAACAGCACAAAAATGCTTGAATTTAACACACGTAGTAGATAGTCGCTTGGAGATGAAAAAATAGTGAAGGCATTAGTTATGGGCGGTTCTGGAACGATAGGAAAAGCGATTGTTAACAGATTATTATCGGATGGTTTTGAAGTAATTGTACATTATAATAATACGAATATTGAAACACTTCAGAGTGATTATATTGGAAAACCAGTTGAGTTTTTACAATGTGATTTAAATCAAGACATAGATTTAGAATCATATTTTGCTTGTATTTCTAATTTGGACTGTTTGGTATATGCTAGTGGGACAGCTTTATATGGTCAATTACAAGATGTGTCTGATAAAGAGATAGACGATTGTTATCAAATCCATGTTCGCCAACTAATTAGGATTTGTAGAGTTTTTACAGATCAATTGCGACAAAGTAGTCATGGTCGTATTGTTGTCATATCATCTATTTGGGGAGAAACTGGAGCAAGTATGGAGACTGTTTACTCTGCAATGAAAGGTGCTCAGATTGCGTTTGTGAAAGCTTTGAGCCAAGAGTTAGCTATGACATCAGTAACAGTAAATGCGATTGCTCCTGGATTTGTTAGCGGAAATATGACTCGAGTATGGTCCGCAGAAGAATTACAGGCAATTACTGAAGAATTGCCACAGCAAAGGCTGATTGACCCTATTGAGATTGCACACACTTGCAGTTATTTGTGTCATCCGATGGCAAGAAGCATTACTGGAACGATTCAGAAAGTTAATGGTGGTTGGTACGTATAGAATTTTGAACAATATACAGAAAATAAACCAACTATGAAACATTCAATGATATAATATCATTACAATAAAATGGATATATGCGTATTTAAGCTGAAAATATGCCAAGATTAAGTTGTTTCAAATAAGTTTTAGGCTCACGTATAAATTATTTGTATGTAGTTTCAAAATAAGGGGGTGCTTATTTCATGACAGTTGCTACTAAAAAAGAATGGTATTTAGAGTATGAGATAACAATGAACCGAGCAGGACTTTTAGGTGATATATCAAGTTTGTTAGGCATGATGGGGACTAGTATAGTAACAATTAATGGTATTGATGAATGACGTAGAGGTCTATGGATTAAATCCGATAGTCTGGAAAAAGTAAGTCGTTTCGAAAATATTGTAACTGAAATTGATGATATTTCTATTACTAAGCTAAGAAAGCCAGAGTTAAGAGATCGTTTGGCAGTTAGACATGGAAGATACATAGAGCAGGATGCTGATGATAAAAAGACATTTCGTTTTGAAAGAGAAGATTTGGGTTTATTAGTTGATTTTATGGCGGAATTATTTAAAGAAAAAGGCCACAAATTGATTGGTATTCGTGGAATGCCTAGAGTTGGTAAAACAGAGTCGATTGTAGCAGGTAGTGTCTGTGCACATAAACGTTGGTTGTTTATTAGCTCTACACTTATTAAACAAACTGTGCGTAGTTCATTAATAAAAAATGAATATGATTCGGACCACGTTTATATCATTGATGGTGCTGTGACAGCAAGAGAATCTAGTCAGAAACACCAGGAATTAGTGAAAGAAGTTATGAGTCTTCCTGCTATTAAAGTAGTTGAACACCCTGACTTATTTGTTGAAGCCAGTGACTATACGATGAGCGATTTTGATTATATTATTGAGTTAAGAGAAAATAAAAATCAAGAAATCCATTATGAAGAAATGAAAAAACAAACAGTTAAGAGTAAAAACAATTTGGATTTTGGTAATGACCCATTTGGTGGCGGCTTTGGTTTCTTTGAGTAATAAAATTGTTGATTGAGGAGGGCTGATATCGTGAGCTTAGTTGGTCAGACATTAAAAGGACGACGAGAGCGTTTAGGTATGACATTAAATGAATTAGAATCGCGTACACAAATTAAACGACAAACGTTAGTAATGATTGAAAATAACGATTTCGAATCATTAAAAAAAGCTGAATATGCGGAAGGTTTTATTAGAAAATATGCTAAAGCAGTAAATATTGATTCAGTGCAGCTAATAAATGCACACAGAGAAGAAATTCCCAATAATGATGAAGCGATACATCAAACAATTGCAGCCTTCGGGAAAGACAATAAACCAACATATCGTAGCAAGAATAAGGAACCTTTACAAGTTGGTGTTGTGATTAGTCTAGTGATTATTGTCACAGCATTATTGTGGGTATCTTCAGTATTGGTATTTTAAAGTGACAAACAAACGTAAGCTATAAGTTACAAATAGAAAAGAGGACTTTGTATGAATATACCGAATTGGATAACTGTGTTTAGAGTTATACTAATTCCAATATTTCTTGTTTTTGCATTAGCAGATTTTGGATTTGGTAACGTATCATTTATCGGTGGATATGAAATTAAAATTGAATTATTAATAAGTGGTGTAATCTTTATTGTTGCATCTCTAAGTGATTTCTTAGATGGTTATTTAGCAAGAAAATGGGAACTTGTTACTAATATGGGGAAATTTTTAGACCCACTTGCAGACAAATTATTAGTTTCCAGTGCGTTGATTGCATTAGTTCAATTAGGACTAACAAATTCAGTAGTTGCAATTATTATTATAGCACGTGAATTTGCAGTTACTGGTTTACGTTTATTGCAAATTGAACAAGGCTTTGTAAGCGCTGCTGGTCAATTAGGTAAGATTAAAACTGCAGTAACAATGGTAGCAATTATCTGGATACTATTTGGTGATCCATTAGCTACATGGGTTGGTTTTCCAATAGGACAAGTGTTGTTG
>ERZ794969.91-NODE-91-length-11741-cov-5.179103_pt1 | contig 11741 bp, 7 predicted proteins | sample MGYA00375746_ERZ794969 | MGnify/ENA primary metagenome ERZ794969 (study PRJEB30138, sample SAMN05968718) | food fermentation metagenome | isolation source: fermented_meat | host: inoculated_fermented_meat_time_7_first_replicate;inoculat... | place: Italy | collected...
ATTGTACTTAGATTCAGGAACAATTAGTCCAATCATTAAAAGGCTAGAGAAAAAAGAATTGATTCGTCGTCTTAGAACAGAAGATGATGAACGCAGAGTGAAAGTAATGTTAACTACAAAAGGGATAAAGTTAAAGGAAGAATTTTCTAAAATTTCAGAAGAAGTGATTCAGCAATTTGATATGGAGAAGGAAGATTCATTAGCTTATTATCGAATATTAAGAACGTTTGCTGAGAAAAATATCTATACTAAAGATGAGAGTGAACAACCTTAAAAATGAAAGTTATATTTAATAAGTACAACAAAGTAAATTAATAATTATATCGATTTAAAAATTAAAACACCAACATCAATGTTGAAGTTTATCTACACCAGATCAATTATTAAAAAGAAATGTCACGGGCATATTTCAAACTTACATTTAGTTGGTGGTTTTTGTTATGAATTATAATTTAGGGCTAGATATTGTTCCAGTCTTCTCATAGCTTCTTTTAATGCATCAAGTTCATATGCATAAGAAATACGTACGTGTCCTTTACCAAGATCGGTAAAAGCAGAGCCAGGAACAATAGCAATATGTGCGTTTTCTAATACATCTACACAAAAGTCGAAGTCATTGTCTGTAAAATTCTTGATACTAGGAAAAATATAGAATGCACCTTCAGGTTTAGCATCTAGTTCAAATCCCATTGATTCTAATTTATTAATCAAAAAGTCCCGTCGTTCAATATATGCTTCATTCATGTATTGTGGCGCTTCTAAACCTTCATTTAAAGCTGCGATACATGCAATTTGAGCAGGAACATTGGCGCAAATACAGTTATAAGCATGCATAAAAGTTAATTTTTCAATTAAATACTCTGGTCCAATTAAAAAACCAATGCGTATGCCAGTAGCAGAATGAGATTTACTTAATCCGCCAACAAGTAATAATTGATCGCGAATTACTTCAAATTCGGCAAAAGAAGTATGTTTACCAGTGAAAGTATTTTCAGCATAGATTTCATCACTAATAATAAAAATCTCTTTTTCTTTCAATATATTAGCAATAGCTTGTACTTCATTATAAGACAATATTACACCAGTTGGGTTAGTAGGGTAGTTTAGTAGTATCGCTTTGGTATTTTTGGTTATATGTTTTTCAAGTGCTTCAGGCGTTACTTTGTAGTCAGATATTGTCGTGTCAATATAAACTGGTATACCACCAAGTGTCTTGATGAGTGGAATGTAGCCAGCATATACTGGTCCAGGAACTAATATTTCATCTCCCTCATCTATAATACTTCTTAAAGCAGTATCTAAGGCTTCACTGGCACCATTAGTGATAATGATTTCTTCTGAATTATATGTAAAGCCATAGCGTTGTTCAAAATATTGGCTCACAGCATGCCTTGTTTCAATTAATCCTTTATTATGTGAATATTTCGTTTGATCTTCATTAATAGCATTTATGTAAGCAGCTTTAACCTCTTTAGGCATAGGAAAGTCTGGCTGTCCTATAGTTAGGTTAATACAATCTTCAATTCCTTTAATGCGATTTGAAAATTGACGGATGCTAGGGGCTGTTAAATGTTTAGAATTGTTATTTAATGAAAGTTGCATTATATTTTCACCTCAAAATTAAAAATACCGAATTGTATTTATTGTATGTATAGATTGATTGGAAGTACTTCAATATTTATCATAACATATTTAAAATCAATACAATTCGGTTTAATACTTATTTACCCTTTGAATTTATAAGGAGACTGTAAATTTATAATTGGGTTTGTCCATTTAGATACTAATCTGGTTGTTAATATATACACAATTATAGACGTAACGATAACTAAATAAAGATAAGTTAAGATACTGATATGATCTTTAAATGGATATATCCCAAAACCACGGATAAAACCAATGAATAAACCATGTAGCAAATATACATGCATAGTTCTACGACCTATATACGTATAAAATTTTTCTTTTTCAGGTATTAAATTAAAGAAAGCAAACATCGAAATTAAAACGATGAAGTATAATAACAATCTCTTGATTGGGCTGTAGAAATCTAGCTTTCCTTCAAGAGACATATAGGGCGAATCGCCTAACAACCAATTGGAGTTGATTGGATGATAGGTGTATATAACATAAAAGGCTAGTAAAGTGATGATAGCTATAGGTAGAAACTTTTTATTTCTTAAAAGCTGTGTATGTTTATTTGTAAATAAATAGCCTATATAGAATATTGGGAAAAACATAATCGTCCTAGAAAAGCTTAAGTAATTGTCAATATTCTCTGAATACCCAGCAAATAGTGAAATGATCACTGCTATAGGTAGTACATAATATGGTTTATAATCCTTAACTATTACTAATATGACATGGAAAAAGAATAATGTGAGTAAAAACCATAACGCAAATACCGGATCAAAAGGATCAAACTGAACACTATCTTCTTTACCAGTTAAGTAATAGTAAAAAGAGAAAAAGCCAAAGAATATAACATATGGAACTAATAGTTTTTTTGATACTTTTTCTAAATACCCAGCTTGACCTGCTTTTTTTGCAAAATAGCCTGAAATAAATAAAAATCCTGGCATATGAAAGCTGTATATTGTTAAATACAATGAAGCTAAATGAGGGCTGGCTTCTGTATATGGCTGTAATAGATGGCCAAAGACTACAAGAAAAATCAGCACAGCTCTAGCATTATCGAAAAAGTAATCTCTTTCTTTCAATTGTGACATTCGTTTTCTCCTTTAAGTAGTACGATAAATTTTATATACACTAGTTCTAATCTATTATAAAACCTATGAGAAATGCAACAAAATAGTACAATTTGTCTTTTATTATTGTATATCATGAAGGATACTATTATAATATTAAGAAATAAAATTGTGTAAAAACTAATGGTTTTAACTAAGTTAAATTAATGATAGTGGAGATGAGCAACATGTACAAACAACTAGAACAGTTAATTACACTTACAGGTAATGATTTAAATTTGGTAAGTAGAAGATTTGGTCAGAGAACTGATTTGACTTCTGAGCAATTAGAAATGTTAAGAATATTATATAACTATGAAGTGTTATCACAGTATGATTTGACTATGAAAATTAATAAAGAACAATCGATTGTTTCACGTTGGATAAAAAAATTATGCCAGATGGGGTATATAACGAGTAAGCAATCCAATAAAGACATGAGATGTAAAGATTTGATGGTTACAGATAAGGCGAAAGAATTAGTACAGCAAATTAATGAGGTTAGAGTAGCTTTGATTGAAGCACGTTGTCAAAACCTTACATCTAAAGATATAGAAAATTTAAACCAATTATTATATAAGTTAAATGTACATCAAGTATATATGCATTAGATAATTAATAAAAAAGAAGCGTACATAATGACAATAACTTGCGTTAAGCATTGTCATTAGTACGCTTCTTTTAATTGATTTAATGTTTTAAACTCATACTATTTATACGTATCTACGTCGAAATATTTACCTAGTTTATCCATAGAATCGTAGAAACCTTTAATACGAGTAGCATTATGAGAGGCCCATGCTACATCTGTTGCATATTGGTGAACACCTGGATTTTCAGGGTTCCAACGCATTTTATAAAGTGTATTTTGACCTTTATCTATATACGATTCAGATATAAATTTAGCGCCGCCAACTATAGCTTTTTTAACTGTATTCCAGCCATTATTTTTAGCTGTTATAAATCCTTGTTTTACAGCATCACTATCAACTGCGCCGATACCAAACATATTATAATATTTGTTTTTACCATCAGTAACAACTTTACCGTCTACAACATCGCCACCATTTGCAAGTTTTGACGTACCATTACCAGTTTCAAGTAGTGCATGAGAGATTAAATATACTTCATTGATATCATAAGTCTGAGCTGCTTCACTAAACGCTGCACCTTGACCTTCTAAAATACCTTTGCCAACAAGTAATTTATCTAAATCAGTTGCACCAATGTTTTGAGTTTTATCTAAACGTAAAAATTGATATTTTTGAGTTTCATCTTTTATTAACTTACTTGAGTCCATAGCATTTTTGATTTCATTTGCTGTAGCATCTTCCCATTTTCCAGGTGTGTGTTGAATTTGTGGTTTAGCAGTTAATCCTTTTTGGATAGCAACAGCTTGATCTAAAGTAATGCCTGAATCATAGTATTTTACTAATTCTTTACGTAAATCAGCTTCTTTAATCCAAACGACTTTACCATTAGATAGTTTACCATGATACCAAGTAGTACCATTAATCACTTGAGTTTCATAAACTGTGAAAATACTTTCATAGAAATCTTTAAGTGAACCTGATGCAGTCGTAGATGTTGGATCTAAATAATAGTTACCATTTCTATTAATAATCACATAATCGTATTTATACGGTGTTACCGCTGATTTAGTAACACTTTGTGAATTTGTAACATTAGCATTATTAGATGGTTGTACCTTATTCAAATCATTAGCAGCTATCCAACCAGTTTTATTATTTACAATACCATAAACGTATTCGTCTTTATCAACATAGACAGATTTAGATGCATTAAATTGATTATTTTTAAGGTTATTAAGTTTATCAAGTTGTTGTGATTTTGTACCCCATGGCACTGCGTAAAGACCATTATTAGTTGCTTTAACAGTATATTGGCCATTTTTAGCATTAGTTTGGCTTAAATTACGAGTGTTAATATCTTTTGTATTAATCCAGCCAATTGGCGTATTTTGATTAACATTTTGTATTAATACATAAGTGTTATTTCCTTCAGTTCGTTGTTTTGTAACGTTATAAGTTTTTCCAGCTAGTTTTGTTGCGTCTTTACCTTGTTGATCATAAACTGTCGCTTTAATGCCAGAATTTTTGGTATTTAACTGACCAATTTTATTTACACTTTGTGTTTGATTAGTAGTCGCTTTTTTTGCTACTTCTTTAACTGTAATATCACCAGTTTGCATCCAACCTATATTAGTATTGGTTTTATTATCAGTAATTAAGTAAAATGCATTATTACCTAGTGTTGCTTTTTTGCTTAGTTTATATGTTTGGCCACTAACATATGGTTTTTGGACGCCTTGTTTATCATATACAGTTGTATATACACCGTGATTGTTTTTGGCAACAGTACCTTGTTGATTTGTAAGTGTATTTACAGTTAATTTCCCTGAATTTGTAGTAGGGGATGTGGCTGTATTACTTGTTGAAGATAACTTACTTAAGCTTACCCAACCAGTTAAATTATTAACAGTTCCATAAATATAGTTAGTCTTACCAATCTGTTGTTGTTTTGTTGCTTTAAACGTTTGTGTAGATTTCCCTAAAACTGTACCTGCTTTTTGAGAACTTGTACCCCAAGGAACAGTATAAATCGTTTCTCCAGGTTTGATTTGATAAGTTTTATTGATACTAGTTGCTGTTTTAGCAGCATTATAATTAACGTCGCCTTGATGTACCCAACCAATTAATGTACCTTTATTATAATCAGAAACCAAATAGAAATTTTCATTGCCTAAAGTAGCTGATTTTGTAACTTTAAGTGTTTGGTTTGTGCGATCAGTTTTCTTACCATTTTGGTCGTACACTGTAGTATATAAACCATCGTTAGTAGTATTAATTCGTCCAACGCCATTGTTCGCTGTAACTTTCACGCTACCTGTTTTAGTAGGGGCAGTTACACCAGTATTGCTTGAACCTGTATTATTTGAGTTATTTCCACTCGTACTACCTGAAGAAGATGTGCCCCATGCAGCTGCTTGACCTGTCTTAATTAAGTATTTTTCATAAATAAGGTCGTATAATTCATCGTAACTATAATTATGTGTAGCAAAGTAACCATGTGGATCAGTATGGTCAGTTCCGCCTAAGTAAGTACTTACTGCTTTATGAGTCCAAACAGTTCCAGCTCCATCATATTCAGCGCTATCAGGGACTAAACCGTAATACTGTAAGTTTGTTGCTGCATAATCAGCATAGTTATTTATTGAACGTGCAAATGAATCATAGTCATGAGTATGAACTAATTCAACATGTATGAAACGTTGATTAGCTACAGCACCGCCACCCCAAGCTAAGTAATCAGTATTTGCTGTTTCAATAATACGGTTACCATCTACATAGGCATGTACGAAAGCATTTTGATAATTATTCTTCATATAATTGATTTCGCCAGTAATTGTTGAATTATCATTTGCAGTATCATGCATAACGATACCTTCTGGCTTACCATAGCGATAATTATATTTTGGTAAATATGATGCTATGTCTTGTTCATAGTTAGGTGCTTTAAAGTTGTTCTTACGGATATAATTGTTAATTGAAGAACTTACTTTTGGCGAATATTTTGGTAATGTTGAACGTGTTGTTGCTTCTTGTGTAATTGCAGAACGTGTTGCGACTGTTGAATCGGTACTTCTAGCTACTCTAAGTTTAGGTGTCGCTTGTGCACTATAGAAAGCAACATTCGCTGCTTCAGAATTGTCTGCACTATCCTCTTGAACAGCGTCAGTATCTTGTACAGTAGAGGTAGTATCAGAATTGTCACTGTCTTTAGCTACATCTTGTTTGTCATCAGAAGTAACGTCATCTTTATCAGAAGTGTCTGTGTTATCCTCTTGAACAGCGTCAGTATCTTGTACAGTAGAAGTAGTATCAGAATTGTCACTGTCTTTAGCTACATCTTGTTTGTCATCAGAAGTAACGTCATCTTTATCAGAAGTGTCTGTGTTATCCTCTTGAACAGCGTCAGTATCTTGTACAGTAGAAGTAGTATCAGAATTGTCACTGTCTTTAGCTACATCTTGTTTGTCATCAGAAGTAACGTCATCTTTATCAGAATCGTCTGTGTTATCCTCTTGAACATCGTCAGTATCCTGTACAGTAGAAATAGTATCAGAATTAACGCTGTCTTTAGCTACATCTTGTTTATCGTCAGAAGTAACTTTATCTTTATCAGAAGTGTCTGCGCTACCCTCTTGAACATCGTCAGTATCTTGTACAGTAGAAGTAGTATCAGAATTGTCACTGTCTTTAGCTACATCTTGTTTATCGTCAGAAGTAACTTTATCTTTATCAGAAGTGTCTGCGCTATCCTCTTGAACAGCGTCAGTATCCTGTTCTGTCGTATTATCTGATGTGCTATCATTATTAGCTGTTTCACTAGAAGAAACATCACTTTCAACAGTGTCTTGATTTGTTTCTACATTGTGATTATCATCATGTTGCGCTTCTTGATCTTCGCCATTTTGGTTATATGTATCTTGAGTTGGTGTTTGATTAGAAGTTTGACTGTTTAACTCATCAATTTGAGCATCATAGTTTGATTCTAAATCAGTAGATGCCTGTTTGATTTGTGTAGGGTCTTGATAGACTTGTGTACCTGAAATGTTTGATGTTGGTTTACTAATTTCAGACTTAATTTCTTCACTTTGATTAAGTACTTTATCATCATTTAAAAAGTTCTTGTTAGGCGATTGATCTTGTGTTTTATCCGCCGCCTGTGCGTGATGAGTTGTCAAAGCTGTACCTGCTAATGTAAGTGCTATAATTGAAGGTACCTTATAAGTGTTTTTATTCTTAGCCATTAAACTGCCCCTTTAACTTTATAAATTTAATTTCATTATAATACGACTATAGATTGAGAGACGTATTTTTTACCGATTTGTAATATAAAATTAATCTTATTAAGTTTTGAGAAAGATTTAACATACTATTTAAAGCGTTATAACGCCTTATTCACAATATATTGAAAAATTACACAACAAAGAATATTACAAAATTTAGATGAAGTATTACTGTAAAAATAAGACAAATAATATTAAATTATTTTTGACATTGCAATATGTTCGATATTTTCTTCCATAAAAATTTCTCCAAAAGATTCATACCCAAGTGATTCATAAAATGATTGCGCATGACATTGTGCATTGAGCATTAACTTTTCATCACCTTTATTTATTGCTACAGTTTCTAAAAATCCCATTAACAATTTTCCATAACCTTTATTACGATGCGAAGCTAAAATAGCCACTCTTTCTACTTTTACGCCATTAGCTATAGGGCGTAGTCTACCAGTAGCAAATGGCACATCATTTTGGTCATATCCAATTACATGAGTCACAATAGTTTCATATTGATCTATTTCGTTTTCTAAAGGCACACCTTGTTCTTCAACGAAGACTTTCTTACGTATATTGTGAGCTTCTTCCATCATATTTTGAGTTTTAACAATTTCAAACATAAATACTCCTCATTTCGATTTTTTATTATTAAAAATACCCTACCATAAATTATATGGTAGGGTAGTGTATTTATAACGCTTCTTTTCTAATAATTGCAGTGTATTGCCAAAAAATACGCATTTGTGCGATGTTCCAATTATTCATTCCCATGGCAAAGCCGGAGGGTTTAAATAAGTTTACATCAGTTACTTCTAACGCAGCAGCAATTAGATATTGAATTGGCACACTAATTTGTTTCATTGTTTCTGTAATGCCGTTTTGGTCATAAACCCATGTGAAGGGGAGTTCTGATTCAAAAACATCAACTTTTTCAAAAATTTCTGGAAGCGCAACAATATAACACGCACCATCAACAATTGGATTATTGTCACTATCTTTATAATAAATTCGTAGTGCTTCATAATTCTCCCGATGTTCATGATTGACGTAGAAAAATTCATTCCTGAAAAGTGCCATATCTTTGCTGTGAATCAATTGTTGTTCTAATACATTAAACATACCATTAATTTGGTTGAGTTTGTCATATGTTTTACGTGACATACAGTGAGCTCCTCTCTAAAGTTAATATTGATTTGTAGGTGTTTCTTGTGAATTTGGTTGTTGATTTGGGTCAGGCTGTTGCTGATTTGGGTCAACCTGTTGTTGTGTGTTTTGTTCGCTATTTTGTTGATTTGAATTGTCTTGTGGATTTTCATATTGATTAGCGTCAGGTTGTTGGCTATTATCATTATTGTTATTTTCTTGATTGTTTGAATCAGTAGAATTAGAATCTGATGATTGATTATCATCGTCACTCGTACTGTCCTTCTGAGATTTTCTTAGCAATGAACTATCTAACTCAGTTTGTGGTATGAGTGTACCATAAAAATCAATAACACGTTGGTTTAAAAATGCTAACTTATCTTTTATTTTAGGTAATTCTAGATCATCACGCAAAAGATTTGAAGTATCTTGAATATTTTTTATATCAGGATTGTAATAGTATATACCATTTAAGTAGTCATCTTTACCTTCTAGTTGCGTACTCTTAATATCAATATCATCTTTTAGATATGATGTTGCAAGTACTTTAATTTCTTTGTAACTTAAATTGTGTTTGGCATTTTTACCAACAATTTCAACAACATCATCTAACTTACTAATTGAGTCTGCTTTTTGAGCTTTAGCAAATAGTTTTTTTATTAAATCCATTTGACGTTGACCACGTTTTAAATCAGAATCTTGATGTCTTGTTCTCGCAACGGCTAATGCTTCATCACCATTTAAATTTTGGTGACCTTTTTTAACTTTTATTTTTCCTGAATCATCAGTATTTGGCTCATCAATGTCATAAGGGACATCGTATTCGATACCGCCAAGTTCATTTACAGCATCGACAAAAGCTTCCATATTAATTCTTACATAGTAATCAACGGGCACATTTAACGTAGCTTCTACAGCGTCCATTGATGATTTAGGACCTCCATAAGCATGTGCATGTGCGATTTTATCGTAATAACCTACTTTAGGGATATAACTGACAGTATCACGTGGGATACTTAACATTCTTATTTGTTCTTTCTCGGTGTTGAGTGTAGAGAAAATCATTGCATCTGATCTTGATTGTTCAGTACTTTGCCCGTTTTCTTCACGACCACTATTATCATCAATACCTAAGAATAAGATAGAGATAGGATCTTTTGAAGGGTCAACTTTTGATTCACGAATGTTAGACTGTCTCGCTGAATCTTGATCATTATATGAATGTTCAAAAGCACCTTGAGAAGATTTTAATAGTATAACGGCAAATATGACTGGAACAACCACAAGAAGTAAAGATAGGAATATTAAAAAATATTTTAAAAATTTATTCATGTTTGGAGCTCCCCATGTAATAAGATTTGGTACATGTAACTATCATTTTTTTGAAATTGTTAAACTTTTTAACTTTGTTAAATATTTGTAAAGAAGAAAATGTACTATAACTTATAATTTTATTACTATAATTAAAAAATATCAACTATCAATATGTTATTTACAAATTTGAAGTAAAATATAAAGATATTCGTGATAGATAAGACTTGATTAGACAAGGTTTAGGTATAGACGTTACATTTATGTCATTCGATTAAAAATGATTTATTTTAAAACATAGGATATAATATACATTGGAAATATAAACTTGTAGACAATATCAATTTTAATGAATAATTAATAGGTTTTATTTGGTTAGAAAAATGTATGAGATGATTTATTAAGAATTAGCTTTTAAAATTAGATATGTCTTTATTTTGAAAGCTATAAGGAGGAAACAGTAACGTGAAACAAGCATGGTTAGAGAAAATTGATGAGAGTTTGGTTAAAGAATTTTATCAATTACAAACAGAAGAAGAAAAAAATGAAGGTTTTGAAACTACTTTATCTTTTGGTACTGCAGGTATAAGAAGTACTTTTGGTTTAGGACCTGGAAGATTAAATGCTTTTACAGTTCGAAAAGTTGCATTAGGATTAGCACAATTTCTAAAAAATAAGGTTAGTAGCGAGCCGTCAGTGGTTATCCATTTTGATACTAGATTATTATCAAAGGAATTTTCTAGAGAAATGGCAAGTGTATTAGCAGAAAATGGTGTAAATACGATAGTATCAGAAAATTATAAGTCTACTCCAGAGTTATCTTTTGCTGTAAGAGAATTAAATGTAAGTGCTGGTGTCATGATAACTGCTAGTCATAATCCTAAAAACTATAATGGTATAAAAATTTATGATAATCATGGTGGACAACTATTACCAGAAGCATCAGAAGTGTTAAGTTCTTATATTAATTCAATTGAATCACCACTATTAATTGAAAAAGGTGATTTTGAAACATTGTTAAATGAAGAGAAAATTCAATTAATGGCTAATGAAGTGACAGATAAATACAAAGCTGAAGTTAAATCATTAGTAGGAACAATCGAAGAAAAAGATGCAAAAGTTATACTCACAAGTTTACATGGTACGAGTTTACCATTAATGTCAGATATATTATCAGAGTTGGAGTATCATAATTATGTAATAGAAGAAAATCAATCAAAACCAGATGGTCATTTTCCAACTATAGCAATTGCTAATCCGGAAGACGAAGGTGCGTTTGCACTAGGGAAAAAATTGGCAGATGAAACAGATGCACAGCTCATTATTGCCACAGACCCAGATGCAGATAGATTAGGATTTATCGAACGTTATGGAGATAACGATTATAGATATTTTAATGGCAATGAAATAGGGCTATTATTTATGAAATTGAGGTTTCAAGATTTAGTAGAATCTAATAAACCACAATATATTATAAAGTCGATCGTTACGAGTGAGTTAGCAGAGAGATTAGCAAGCTCATTAGACGTTGAAGTTGCGAATGTATTAACTGGGTTTAAATTTATTTCGGACTTAATTGAACAAAATCATAACACATCTAATAAGCAATTGTTGTTAGCATTTGAAGAAAGTCATGGATACTTAGCAAAACCAATATCCAGAGATAAAGA
>ERZ794969.99-NODE-99-length-10354-cov-5.098068_pt1 | contig 10354 bp, 8 predicted proteins | sample MGYA00375746_ERZ794969 | MGnify/ENA primary metagenome ERZ794969 (study PRJEB30138, sample SAMN05968718) | food fermentation metagenome | isolation source: fermented_meat | host: inoculated_fermented_meat_time_7_first_replicate;inoculat... | place: Italy | collected...
TTCTAAATGCAAACGCACTGTATTTCTAGTTGGTTTCATCTTCCATTTTTTCATCTTGTCGGCCATAAATTGTAATGTAGCTTGTTCGTTTTGTAGAAATGCTTTGTCGCTTGCACTCATAGACCGACAAACTTCAATGCCATATGCCTCGTGATTTCCTGTCCCTTTTCCTGTTCCGTCGCCTGTATGGAAAGCTATTTTATCTTCACTGATACCTTCCCACACATAACCTTTGCTAGCGTAAGCGTGAGCTATACCCCTAAACAACCTCGTTTGGTTAGCGTTGACCAAACTATTCTCGTATGCCTTGCCTGTTGACGCTCCGGCATCGTTGTGTATAACAATCGCTTTAGGTTTATATCCACGATTGGCAAAGTTGTAATTTTTAACTCTGACTGTTGATACTGTGATTTTTTGTTTTGCTTTCTTAGTTGTCGTTGTCTTTTTAGCCGTTTCTTTTTTAATCTTTGTTGCCGATTGCTTAGCGTTGTCTGCATCCGTTTTGTAGTGGGGACGTATAAACCACATAGGACTTACGTAATCATGTACTACTTTAGTGGCCGGCTCCCAACCTGTACCACCTTTTTCGGGTCCTTCCGTCCACCCTCCACCTTGCCAGTTTTGGTCGAGTGATTGAAACTTCATAACGTTTCCATCGTAGTTACCATTTAACACAATCATAGTATGTCCGGATCCACCACCGAAACTACTGTTTAACACGGCTATGTCGCCTTCTGCTGCTACGAAATCTTTTGTATTAGCGTATACAGTGGCTTTACCTGTGAAGTCGTTCCAATCTGGTATTTGGTAAGCGTGTTCTCCTTTAAGACTTCCACCAAATAATTTGTTCCAATATTGGTTAACTAGATCAAAGCACTGATAACCGTACCATTTATCAAAATCAATTTTCTTACCAACTAAACTATTGACGTATGCGACTGCCTCTTTTTTAGTAAGTGTTGCTACCATATTATTTAACCTCCTTACTTTCGTCTACCTCTTTATCTTGTTCTGGTGGCTTTTCTGGTATGTCTTTTGGATCATCTGGATTAGATCCTTTCACTTCGTTTTCATCTTCCCATTTATCAACGGCTGGCTGTTCTTTTGGTTGTGGTGTATTGTCTGCAATATCAACTATTGTAAATTCTACATCTTCGCTACCGTCTGTGAATGGTTGTGATTCATCATAATTAACTGGCTTTCTTAACGGCTTGCCATCATCTAAACCATCATCTTTAAATTGGGTCGTGTAATGTTGGTCGTATTCTTCATCTGTCATTTCTTTTTTAGGTTTTGGCTCGTCATCGACAATCTCTACTGCTTTATCTTCTTTCGGCTCTTTTTCAATCATTTGTTCATTCTCCTTTTGTCTTTCATCTTCTTCTAGCTTTAGTTTTTCTTCTTGTTCTTGTTTAACTTGTTGCTTAGCTTGCGCTTTTTTATCGATATTTATTTCCCAATCAATCGCTTGTTTTGGGTCGTAATCTGTACGTGGTTTCAAATATTGCTTAGCTATATAACTATCGCCAAAGCCTTTAGTTGTTTTGTCTGTGATTGAATTGTAAAGTGATACGATAATCATTAATACTACGTATGGGTTGGCAAAGCCACTACCTAGAACGTCAAAGAATTGTGGCCATGATGTAACTTGATTAAATTCTATGCCGGCATATACGAACGGTGGCACTAATACGGATAAGACAATGCTTATCCAGAATTGAGGGTGTTTTGACCTAACTTTCCAATTTATACCTAAAAAATGTTTTGTTTCCATTTTGTAATCCTCCTTTTAAAAATAGCCGACTATAAAAAGTCGGCTGTTAAGTATTAGCATTTGCCAAAGAATAAGCATGGTAGCCACGCTGTCATTAATGTGAACATTTTCCCACCTCCTTAAAATATAATTTGAATTACTGCAATAACAAGCGAAGATGCAAATGTGATACCAGACCCAATAACAATATATTTTATTTGCTTGGTATCTTTTCGACTTTCTTCTTTTGTCTTATCTTCTCTCTCTATATAATCGTTGATGTTTTTCATTGTATACTTTAAATCAAGATTGCCGATTTCTTGTGTGTGTTGGCTCTCTTTAATTTTATCTAAAGTATCGAAGATCTGTTTATTCTTTTCGGAATTTTTTCGGTCGCTTTCTTCAAAACGCTTGGTTAACCTATCTATACTTTCGGCATGGTTTTTGGCCGTGTCTTTCAAATATCTAATTTCCTTGTGCGTGTCATCAACGTTCATTTTATCTTACCTCCACATTTTATAGTGGTCGTTCATTAAGCCTTTTCATCGTTTGTTATTTCTTCTGTTTCTTCTGTTTCTTCTGGGTATGTGTCGCCCTCTGGGTTGCTTTTCGTTATCGTCAATTGTCTATATTGTTCTGATGATAAGGCGTTGTTATCAACAAAGAATTTCAAATCTTCTTTATCATAAACGTTTAATTTGTAATACTTTTCAATGACTGTAAAACCCGGAAATTTTGCTAACGGTTGCTCTGCCATATTATTCTCCCCCTTTTAACGCTACGACTTGTTTTACAAGCGATGCGTTTTCATTTTGCAAATCTTGTACCATTAATTGTAATTTGAACAATTCCATTTGCATAGCACCATTTTCAATTTCATTTTGTGATGGCTCTACTGGCTCCGGCTCTGGTCGGCGTGCCTCCCATTGTTCTTTGGTTAAACCTTGCCAATGTCCGTCCCTATAGAAAATAGGGTCGTACAAGCTGCTTGGTGGCATTTCTTCTGTGTAGTCCTCTTTATCGTAATCATATTTCATTTGGCCGGTTTGTTCGTCCATCGTTTGTTTGATTAACTTAGGTTGGCCGTTACTCTTGTCAAAAACTTGTAAGTACATGCTATCCCTCCTAAAGCATCAACGTTAAATTAATTGGTACCCAATCCGTTGATGTTCCTTCGCTTTCTGAAGTGGTGCTACGTTCCATTAACAACTCATTATTTTTTCTTAGTGCCATTCTAGTGAATTGTACTTTACCACCTTTGATGCTTGTATTTTGAACATAGTTATAATTATCTTTCAGTACGTCACTTACTGGCACTGTACCGATAACGATATCGGATTGACCGGCGTTTATACTTACTGCACCTTGTAGCGCTATTAGTGTATGTTCTGGTGTTTTAACTATCTTGTATTGTGGTTTGAAATCTCTAGCTACAACACCATTTTTAAGTGGTATATCTTGCCAACCTGTACTATCAATTTTAGTGTTTACTAATTCCCAATCGCTCCATGTGTTATAAAAACGTTTAATCCATATTTGATTAGAATTATAAGGTCGGAAAATTATATGTTTAACTAGGCTAGACCCTCTTATAACAACTGTAGTAAAACCGGCTGTAGATGTAGCGCCAATACCTTTTATAGGTGTATCTGTTGTGTAATAATTACCGGGTGCTAAATTATGAAGGCTATCTACGTTATCGCCTAAAGAAATCATTTTTTGACTGCCGTCATCTTCTGTCAATTTATATTTTTGCCAATTTAACTCGTTGATGATACCTTCAAAATCATTCTTATTCGCATTGATGAAATCTTCATACTCTTGTAACTTCATTTGAATTTGTTCGTCTACATCTGATTTGTATTCTTCAAATTTTTGTGTAGTGATTAAATTTTCATCACTAATCATTTGCACAACTTCATCTTTGGCGTTCTTAATATCATTGATATAGTTAGCTGCTGCGAGGTCTAATTTTTGTATTGACGTTTCTCTTAACTCTGTAAGGTCTGCCTCTGTTTCGTCATACTGCGCTTGCATATCTTTAATCATCGCATCTTTGGTGTCGTTAACTTTATTAATAGCGTCTTGTGCTGCTGTATTAACTCGCTCGACAAGCGTTTCTATATTACCGATGTTTTCTTGCATTTCTTTTATTTTATCTTTGACCTCTGTTTTAAGTTGGTCAAAAACTCTGATGTATTCAGTCTTAGTTACACCACTGATTGTATTAACCAATGCGTCTTGGACCGTGAATGTGAATTTTTGTAAAGCGACGGTATCAGAAAAGCCTTCCGATACGTCGTTAAATTTATGCAAGGTAATATACAATTGCCCTTCAACTGTACTGTTAGTGGCACCAACTAGAAACTCTTTATCTAGTTGTAAACTAACTTTACCCTCGAAAGGGTCTATAACGTTAAGCTCTGTGACCTCTGAACGTGTACCATTTTTACTTTCTAGGTAAGCATACACCCATACATTCTTTTTACTTACTTGTAATGGCAAACCGTTTTTCTTAATTTGGAAAGTAATCATAGCCGTTCCAATATCCATGTTACTAAATGAAATGTTGGTGTTATCTATAGGCTCATAATAGGGCGTGTCTTTCAAATTGATTTTACCATTCTTTTTGATGTCTATATCCATTTTTCTACCTCCTTTATTTAACTAACACTAACGCTACGCCGTAACCTTTGCCGGCCTCGTATGGTGTTGTAACTTCTAACACACGGTAATAACCGTTTTCGTTATCTTTAGTGCCAATACCATTTATAGCGCTTATCTTGTCGCCGTCCCTTACCGTATCATCAACACGAGTAAATACTTGGCCAATCAATCCGACTGTTGCCCATTCGTCACGTTCCATTCTTGACTCGTAAACATCTTCTAGGCTTGCGTCGTAATCTTTATTTAATATAGGCTTTTCGATGATTTGCGTTACTTCTTCGCCGTCATCATTGATATAAATATCTTCGCCCATTTCCGTAAGTGTCACGCCAAATTCATCTTTTAAGTATTTGCCTTTGTGGTAGAACATTTGGTCGCCCATTACTAAACCGGCTGTAGCTGAAATAACACCTAACGGCTCGTCGCCTAATTGAGCTTTACGGATATAACGACCATTCAACGTAACGATGAAACCATTTTCAATTTTTCGGCCATTTGTTGTTTCAAAAAATTCTGCAAGGTCGCCGATATCTTGACCAGATTTGATTGAGCCGGCTGTTTTAATGTTACCACTATAACCGGATATATCCACTTTTGTATTGCTTGTGCTTGGTGTGTTAGTATCTCCATAGCCCATTTGGAAATGGTAGTTACCTAACGACTTAACAGAACGTGAGTTGACGATTAATTGAGCGAAACCGTCTTTAAGTGTTTCTGATGATGAAGAATTGATAACGCCAGAACGTGTGCCATGTGACTTACTACCAACGTTAGACCCTAATACGAACGAGTTTTTGTCGTAAGCAAACGAGGCACCTGTAGACGCTATTAATGCTGATGTTTGGTTTACAGCACCACCACCAGTAGATGCTGCACTCAATCCACCTTTTAATACTGTCGGTGGTGTATCGTAATTGTTAGGACCAATCACTACATTATTTTTGTAACCTTCCACAGTGAGGCCGACCATTTCTGCAAAGTGGTTATATAATTCTATTCCGTTACCTTTTCCAGTACCTTGAATGTTTGAATTATAAATACCAACGCCACTCATACCGGCACCACCGGCAATACCAATGTTAACTGACGAGTCTATAATATTGATGTTAGTTAACTTAATGTTTTTACCTTTGTTATTACCACCGTTAAGTTTGATGTCTGCTAAAGCGTTTTTGAAACCTCTAATATTAATATTGTTTAACATTACATTTTCAGTCATGAATTGCAATGCTATAGCCGGTTGGCCGGCGCTAAATCTTCCATCGCCTATAGCTGTAAAGTTACTTACTGCAACATTTTTAAAAGCACTGATAACCAATGCTCTAGGCGTTGTTAGTCCGTATACGCCATTGGCATATGGATATAAGGCCACTGAATTACTCATAGTTATGTTGTAAGCTGTTTTACTTTGAACGTCTGTAGCACGTCTGTGGTGGCCAATGTGTCTAAAGTTATAGCTGCGTGTATCTTCAATAGATAAATGATTGTTGATAAATACGCCCGACGCTGCACTTGTGTTACCATGCGCCTTAACTTCAATACCTCCATAGTTTAAACGTGTCATATTATTGTCTAACATAACAAATTGTGACCCATCATCTATTTCAATACCGTTGTTATTACCACCATTTTGAGCCGGGTTGTGTGAATAGTTATTTGTGATTAATAAGTGGCGTGAGTGGTGGGTAGTGATACCGTCATCGCCAAAGCCTGTCGTTTCGCAATTATCAATATGGATAAATTGGCTTTCCAATTGTTTGTCTACACGATTGCCGTCGCCCTCGTAATAGTAAGCATCGTTAGCAAAGGTAACATCTATACCATGCAATAACGTGTCTTTAGTTTTAACATTATAAGCATAACCGTGCGTTACACCGGCAAATCTTAGGCCAGATGATAAAGACCCTCCGGCCGGTTTCAATGCGCCATCACGTCTATATCTATTACCATCAATCGTTAAGTTCTGTACGACAATGTTTTCTGCTGTGCCGTCCAAATCTCTGTTAGTTACAACGAGATTTTCTTGTGGTGTATCTTCTGTCAATTTAAGAATTGTTATGTCTTTACCTTCCCCACTCAATACCGTATTACTAGGTAACTTCAAGCCAGTAGTTAAGTATGTTCCGGCTGTCATGTGAACGTGTTGGCCACCGTCCTCAATAGCTTTTTCAAATGCCTTTGTACTATCCTTTTGACCTGTAGGGTCGCCTCCATAATCATTAACATTTCTAATTCTTGTAACAATGTTCAATACATCGTTATACTGTTCTGTCATGTTATTTTGCATATTAACCAAATCATACTCTAAACGTTCACTTAACAAGTCGAAACGTGTTCCATTTAACGATACACGACTGTCTGACAATTCGGATATGCCGTCGCCGTTAGCGCCTACAATTTGAGCTTTCAATCTTTGATTAAAGTATTTAATCCATTCAGATGTTGTGCTGCCGTTGTGGCTTATTTGGTCTGACCTATGAGCTATTTTATCTGTAGTCTTATGCTCGTTCAACGCAACTTTTAATCTGTTTGTTTGATAAAGTAAATGTTTAAAATTACTTATTGATTTGCGTCTAAACTCTTGCCCTAAATTTATAGGTAAATTTGTAAAAAACATTTAATAACCTCCAATATTCATTTGAGATATAGCACGATTTAAACGGCGTTGATAGTTAAGTATATCTGTTCTGTTGTTTGTGAACGTAACTTCTGCCGGTTTATTCAGTCTAGGGTGGAATTTTTTTAAGCCCACGACTTCCAAATCAGTATTAAAGCCCATTGGCTTATGTACTAATCTGACTTTGCTATTCTCCTTTATTTTATCATAATTAATATAGTTTGTTGTTACTTCTACTGTGGGAACGTCTTTAATTTTTTCAATCATTAATTCTCTTAGTTCTTCTTTGCTTGTTACTTTATCATCGTAAACGGTTGGTGCCTCTCTATAGGAATAAGTGTCGTACGCTGTAGGGCTTTTGTATTCGTCGTAGAAATGATAAACTTCTTTGCCTTCCAACACGGCCGTTAAATTAAAAACGTCGCTCTTATCAGTTTGAACGTACATGACTGGCGCTTTATCTTCATAGTCCACACCTTCTACTGGTCCTAAAAATTCTACTTTGACTACGTGAGCGCCTTCTGACAATCCACGTTTTAAAATAACTTTATCTGTTTTGGCACTTTCGCTATACATGCTAAACTCGTTTATTTTTTCATCATCTAAATAAACGGCAACACGACCACCCAACTTACCTTTTTTAAGCGTCCATTGTAATAGTTCATTACCATGTTTAGCTCGGAAATTAGATGTATAGTAAGCCCCTACTTGTTCAGTAGACCATGTCCCGGACTTATCGAACGTCCCACTGTATTGTAAATCTTTAACTCTCATTGGGTTATAGTTTTTTGTTTCTGCTGTGCTTTTCTTACCACCATAACCCTGTATATAAGTTTCTAATCCAACTATAGACGTTTTCACTGTCAATTCATCACTATTGTATTGGTAAACGATAGGCTCGTCCTCTAGCTCATAAAACGACGCATTATCATGTATTTTAATATGTTTGTTATCTGCGTAATAAATGTAGCCAAATATTTCTGCACCATCAACAATATGCTGTAATAGGTTTTTATCCCCTATTTTCTCAACATGTTTATACTGGTCGAAGTTGCCAACAATCTCATAAGTGAAACCTAACAAGTTTTTAGAAAAGCCATAATCAAGATATGACTGTACACTGTATAAGTCTGTTGTTTCTTCTACACCTGTGTTATTACCCCCGTCACTATCGTTATCATCGCCACCGATTGTGCCTCCTCTATTTTCTGCTAACCAGTCCATAGGGTCGAACGCTTGGCCGTTCAATCTTAATTCAAAATGTAAGTGTGGACCTGTAGAAAACCCTGTGTTACCACTGATGCCCAATTCGGTACCTGTATATATTTGTTGCCCTCCACTAACATAAACCTCGTTAAGATGTCCGTATATAGCAACCAATCCACTGCCGTTATCAATCATTACATAATTGCCGTAGCCGTTTGGGTCAAAACCAACCTTAGCCGTACCTTTTAAAACAGAATAAACTGGCTCGTATATGTAGTTAACATCTATACCATCGTGACGACTTACGCCTGTTTCTTCTTCATACGACCCACCTTGACCAAAGCCATAGTTGATGCCTTTGCTTAAATCTAAAAAATCACTGTTGGCCAACTCGTCGTTAGCTTGGCCACTTTCTCCAAATTGCTGTTGATATTCTAAAGCATAAGTAACACGGCGTTTTTCCATTTCTGGTGTATCTGCCGAACGTTCATAATATCTATGAAATACCAATGCTGCATCTTTTGTGTTTTGTGTCTTTTGCAATCTTTGGTAGGCGTTGTATTCACTACCGTTCAACTCGTACCACATGAATTGAATTTGCAAATCTGGGTCTTGCCATGTCTTACCTTCTTGCTCTGCATAAGCATATAGGTTGTATTTTCTATCGTCCCATTGCACCAAACCTTTACCCCCTCTGTCTGGGTCGTTTGGTACCTGTTCGGCTGCCGGGTCCATGTTACTCTCTGCTTTCATGTTTCCCAATATACCGAAAATCTGGACATCTGGCATACCTCTATTAGATAAGAAACTGTAAACCTTTTCGGCTACTACGTCGATATTGCTATCAGTGAAATCATCTTCAATATTACTATTGTCTTTTTCTTCATCTTGAACGATGCCGTCGCTGTCTGTGTTGACGTCATCGTCGTTTATTTTGTCTTTTGAGAAGTCTTTTTCTATATAGATAAATTGTGACTCCATAAACACATGTTTACATTCTACAACCTTAATGCGTTGGCTGCCTTTCAATTCTTCATCACACGAAATAATTGTGTAGTATTGCCCGAAGTTATCTATAACCATATCGGGTAATATTTTGTTATAAACAAATTCGTTACGTTTCGTTATAGGTATTTCAAAGCTCAAATCTCTATCGTCGTTGGTGTTGAAATCTATTTCCAAACTTTCCATATCGTAGTCGATTAGTAACTCTTTGAAATTCCCATCTCTACTCATTAAAACCAAATCTCTCATGTTGGTACCTCCTACTTAAATATAAAGTTAAATATCCACTCTGATTTTACATAACTTAAATTGCGGCCTGTTATCTCAATATCATTCCAACCGGGCGCAAGTGTAATCCATTCAAAGTTAGTGTATCTTCCGACGTTATCACTTAAATTAATAATTGGGTATATATCCTGTATTTTAAAGCCTGTGTTGCGCTTTAACGGCTCGTAATACTCAAATGTATCTCCTGTCGTTCTATTTTTCAATGTGAAACCCTCTGGAGCATCTAGGTTAAGTTTTATAGCCAAAGAATGATGAAACGGATTGATTGTGTCGTTTGATCCGTTCCATATTCTATAACCCCAATCTTCATGAACATATTTAATTTCATCATCTGCCTTCAAACCTTCTTCAAATTGCCAAAGTCCGTCGGATAAACTCATTTGATTAGTTGTTCTATAACTTTCGCTATAACCTCTAGCACAACTAAATGTAACGGTTATATCGTAATCTCTTGGTGTTATATATTCGTAATCTATATCCGGCGTAGGCTCTACAAAATACTTAATATCTGGCAAATCTGAATGTCTAATATAATACGGCTCTCTTTGACTGAAAATACTATTTAGCTTGAATAAAAATAAATCAGTGTCTTGTTTGTCTTTGCCTCTAAATGTCATATCAATAACTAACTCAAAAGGTTTATAGGAAGATGACGTCGGTCTGACGCCATCAACCCCCTTAATTTCTATACTATCAGTTTCGCCATTAGGCGTAGTCTTTTCTATTGTTTGAATATAAAGACCTTCATGTTCTGTCGTAAAATCTTTTGTTCGTTCATCTGTTATCATTTGCAACCATTTTCTAGCCATAAATTACCC